>Ga0302326_10002354_pt1 | contig 46294 bp, 40 predicted proteins | sample Palsa_T0_3_FD_202264 | JGI IMG/M metagenome (GOLD analysis project Ga0302326, IMG submission 202264) | Peat permafrost microbial communities from Stordalen Mire near Abisko, Sweden - Palsa_T0_3 | ecosystem: Environmental > Terrestrial > Soil > Palsa > Peat permafrost | place: Sweden: Abisko... | reverse complement strand
CGATTTCGGCGGAGTCGTTGCCTTCGCCATGTCGGAAAACGGACTGCTCTGCGGGCCCACCCGTTGCGCTTCCACTTCTAACGTGCGCAGCATCCAATACAACCGCACCGCCCGCTTGCGCGCGACCGCCACTTTGGCGACCCGCGCTCCCCGGCGATGCTTCAGCCGCAGATAGACGCGATGCAGTTGGGGGTCGAGTCGAGCGGCGGTTTGCGCCGCTTCGATCAGCAGCCAGCGCATCAGCGTGTTGCCCTGCTTGCTGATTTTGCCCAGCTTCTGCCGTCCGCCCGAGGAATACTCGCGCGGATTCAACCCCAGATAACTCACCACTTGTTTTGCTCCGATGAAAACGTGTCACCGGTCCGATGGTCAGCACAAAACCCAACGCCGTCATCGGGCTTACTCCCGGCTGTTGCATCAACCGCCGGGCCGCCGGCCGCTGCTCCGCTTGCTCGGCTACTTTGCGGTTGAGCAACTCGATGCGTTCATCGAACGTCTTCGTCAGCTCCATCAGATCCTGGCGCATCTCGCTGCTGAAGCGCCCCCAGCTGCAGTGGCGCTAGTTCGCGCTGACCGCGTTGGCTCCACAGCCCGGAACCACCCCGCAATCCCTGGTTCAGCGCCAGGGCGTGCAGTTGGTTGCGGGCCATGGTGCGCATCTGCACCGTCTTCACCCGGTGCCACAGCAAGCGCCGGGCTTCGCGGTCTTCCGCAGATGGTAGCTACAACCTCGGAAAACGCTGGTCACCGAGCAACTGCAGAATCAACCGCGCGTCGCGTATGTCGGTCTTCTGATGGCGAACCCTGGCAGCACGAATTTCCGCAGCGTCCCCGATCCACAACTCATGGCCCAATTCGGTGAGCAATCTCTCGAACCACTGCGTATAGCCAATGGACTCGATGCCCACCAGGCTTCCTTTCGGCAGCGCAGCGTAAAATAGCCGCACCGCATCGCCGGCGTGCTCCAACCTCGCCGGTCTCTTTGTTCATCGCCGCCACCTGCTGATAGCGCGTATGCAAATCACAGCCTATAATCCACAGTAGGGTCGAGGACTGGCGCCAAGCGCCGTAGATTCAGCCTATCTGTTGCTCCCCGTTTCCTCTGGGAGTGCCTCACGAGCCGAATCGTACGCTGGTTTCCAGCCCCCGCCTCATCAAACCCAGCGTGCAGATTTCCTGCACTGGGCTTTCCTGTGTGCTTCCCATCAGGAGTTATGTGGCCGATTCGCGCCGGATGGCTTTCAGCTGATGGCTCGAACGACCCGGTATGCGTTAAACAGTCCGAGTGTGTTGTAGAGCCATTGCTTATTCTTCCGCTTCCAGCCGAATCCTGTGCGCTTTCTGGCACGCATGAGATGTCGCCGAACTTTCTTCTCCACCCAGAGCTTAATGTAGGAAAAACACCGGCTCGAGGCCCCTACCGCAAAGTAGTGTACCCAACCCCGCAGAATCGGATTGATGAGTTCGATCACCCGCCCTACGGGCTGGGTGAGATATCGCCGGAAGATTTCCTTTAGCTTCTGTAGGAGTGCCGTCCGCTTCTTCAGCTTAGGCACGTAGTGAGCTCGCCACTTTTGCTTACGGCTGCGAGTGCGGCGATACTCAAACCCGAGGAAGGTAAAACTTCCTCCCTTTGATAGATCAACCTTCCGACTTTTCTCCTCATTGATTTCAACTCTGAGTTTCGTAATTTCCTCTCGTAGTCGTTTCTCTACCGCCCCCATTAGCCAATCATGCCGCGGTTGGGAGTCGATCCATACCACCAGATCATCCGCAAATCGCGCGTATTGAACATTGGGGTATTTTCCTCTTCGCGTGGTCGCAATCGCCTTTTCCAGCATCCGATCTACCTCAGTGAGATAGAGGTTACTGAGCATTGGCGAAATCACCCCGCCCTGAGGAACTCCCTTCACTCCGGTTGACTTCAGAATCATCTTCAGGAGTCTCATCACCGATGTGTCTTGGACCCGCCGTCCCATTTTCTCTAGCAGCAGTGAGTGCTGCACGTTATCGAAATAGGCTCGGAGATCCAAATCGATGATTCGTGTTAACCCTTGGACAATCCCCTGTGCCACCCGGTCTACTGCTTCATGAGCTGACCGTTTTGGTCGATAGCCGTACGACCCCGATTGAAAATCAGCTTCGAAGATCGGCTCCAGGATGTGTTTCAGCGGACCCTGAACCACGCGGTCGCGGATTGCAGGGATCGAGAGAACGCGGACCTTGGTGCCCCCGTCCTTCGGAATCTCCTTCTTCCGCACCGGCATGGGCCGATACGTGTTGTGGACCAGTTCGTCCTGAATCTGTTTCAGAAAACTTTCCACTCCGCTTTCTTCGATGGCGTCGAACGTGATGCCATCGATCCCAGGTGCGCCCTTGTTGCTCTTGGCTATCTGGTAGGCTTCCTGAAGCGTTTCCATCTTGCAGACGTGGACGTATAGTCCCCAAAAGCGCCAAGTTGGTTCTGCCTTCGCCTTGACCTATATCCTCCTCCTCAGGTCTTGCAAACGAATGGGTGTTTTTATCATTCACCCTTGCCTTCCGTCTTGTTGGAGTTCTTGCACAACAGCAGGGCCTCTTCGCTTCACGGGCATTACCCCGCTTCACTGCTACTGCTGGCCCCTCCGCCACCCTCTCGCCGTCCACCGTGTTCCCGGTGTCACCGGTTATACAGTTTTCTGCTCCGTGGTTTTTCTCCACGGGACGAGGAGGGCTTCTCCAGTTGCTTAATGCGTCCTTGTCATGGTGCCGTCGCTATCTCCCCGCCAGAGCGTCTCGCCGCCCCAGTCAGTCTGCAGCGATCCGTGTTGCCTTCACTCCCGAACAGTGAGTTCGGCCCCTGGATTTTAGGTTTTCGAGGTCACCTGTGCGTTCACTTTGGTTGCAGCCCGATGACTTGCTCACCATCCCATGGATGGCTTTGTCGATCGACTCCATGCGCTTCGTTTCCTCCACGCATGCGATCCCAGCTACAGGGCTCTGACTTTTACCCTGGTGGGTCTACCTCCCACTGGATACATCAGCCTTCTCCTGGACATACTGTTCGGCTCCTTCGTTCGAGCCTTGGTCGTTAAGCGCTACCAAGTCTACTCGCTCGCTGGAGCCGACGCTGTTTATAGGATCACGATTGTCGGGGCTGCGACCGCGTCTGGGAAGGCGCGGCCCCCTGAGAATGTTTTACGTTCGGTGATCGCGGTACAATGTGGGTGCGGATACTGGAGGAATTATGGACTCGAAACAGGTGGTTCTGATTACAGGCGCGAGCACTGGGTTCGGCCGACTTTTTGCGGAGACGCTTGCGCGGCGCGGGCACACGGTATTCGCGACCATGCGCGATCCCGGCGGGCGAAACGCCAAGAACGCGTCGGAGATTCGGAGCCTTGCCGAGAAAGAGTCGCTGCCTCTGCACGTGCTGGAGCTGGACGTTAACGATGATGCTTCGGTGGAGCAGGCGGTGCGCACCATCGTGGAGCCGGCGGGACGGATTGACGTTGCCATCAACAACGCGGGTTACGCGCTGACGGGATTGGCGGAAGCGGTGACGACGGAACAAGCACAGCAGCTTATGAACACCAATTTTTTCGGGCCGGTGAGGGTGAATCGCGCGGTACTGCCGTATATGCGACGGCAACGGAGCGGGTTGCTGATACACGTGAGCAGCGGCGCTGGGCGTCTGGTGGTTCCTTCGCTGGGATTCTATTGTGCGAGCAAGTTCGCGCTGGAGTCGCTGGCGGAGGCTTACCATTATGAATTGTCCGGGCAAGGGATTGAGTCGACGATTGTTGAGCCGGGGGCTTATCAGACGGCGGTTTTCGGCAACATGGTCGTCGCGGGCGACGAAGGTCGCACGGATACGTACGGGTCCGCCAAGCAGATTCCGGCGAAGGTCGGGGGCGCGCTTACGGGATCGGCTGGGAACGCTCAGGAGGTCGCCGATGCGGTAGTGAGGATTGTGGAGACTCCCGCAGGGCAGCGGGAGTTGCGGTATCGCGTCAGCCCCGGCCCAAGTCTCGGCGTGGATGAGATCAACGCCGTGTGCGAGAAGGCGCAGGCGGGGATGCTGGAGGCGTTTGGGATCGTGGCGGAGACTACGTTCGTCCAGCGGAGCGCGGCGAAGACGAGTTAGGGTGTTGCGGCGCAGTTGTGATGTGATCGTAAGATTAGTATCTGCAACGCTTGCGTTGGCGAACTGATTGTGAGATTGGGGATAGACAAAATCCGCACCTTAAACTTTGCCCTGCGGTACGCAACTGACCCGAAGATGGACACGGGACGGGTTCCACGGCTATGCGCCGGGAATGGACGGCCCCCTGGTGGCCGTCCACTATCGCAGCGCGCCACGATGTTCGTGGTCCGGCGGAAATCAGCGCCTGGCTGCTATCCTTCGTCCAGGCACGATCATTCTGACCCAAGCGCCACACGATGGCCATGGACGTTAGGCGGTCGCCTCGAAGTTTCGCACGTGTACTTGAGCAAGCATCGGCTGCTGGCCTACGCGGCGTCATTCGAGAGAGCGCGGCCGGTGGAATTGGTGGATCGGCTGCTTCACGGAACCGGAACTGGAACGGCCCGCCAACGGCAAAGAGGCGGGTAGGTGGTGGCGCACCCACCGTCAACTGCTGACACGGCCGCCGGGGCCCCGGGACCCGCGTCAGGCCTAAGACACGACGCGGCGGATGAAGCCGCGAATGCCGATCCAGCCTAGGATTAGGACGCAGAGGAGTAGGGCTAGGGTGGTGGTCCAGGCGGGCATGTGCGGGGTTTCGGGGGTTAGGGCGGTGCGGAGGCCTTCGCTCATGTAGACCAAGGGATTGATCAGGACGGCGATTTGGATCCATCTTACTTTGTAAAGCAACGCCCAGGGGTAGTAGACGCAACCGAAGAAGGTGATGGGGACTACTACTATGCCGAACATCAGGCCGATGTTTTGCGGCTTCACTATGGTGCCGATGGTTAGGCCTACGGCGCCGGAGGCCAGGCTGGCCAGGATTACGGTGCCGATCAGGATGGGCCAGCTATCTACGTGGACGTGGACCGGGGTGGCGGGAATGAAATAGATCAGCGGAAAAACTACCGCCGCGGCGATCACGCTTTGGAAGGCGCTGAATATTATTTTTTCTATGGCTACCCAGGTTACTGGGAGCGGGGACATCACGCGGTCTTCGATTTCGCGGGTGCTGCTGATTTCTACCGAGAGCGGGAGCGCTACGGCCATGATGCCCTGGACGAATATGGCTACGGCGACCAGGCCGGGGAGGATGATGGTGCCGAAACTTATGCCGCGGGAATTCTGGAAGCCCTGGCCCATCTTCGGGAAGAGATAAGTGAAAACGAAAACGAACATGAAGGGGTTCATCAGGGTGCGGGCGCAGAAGGGGGCTACTTCGCGGCGGAGGACTCGCAGGTCGCGGAGGATCAGGCCCCAAAAGGAGCGGGCGTACAGCATAAAATTGCTCATGCGATTCCTTTCCCTTTTACTCGATCCGAGGACAGATAGAATCTCAGAATCACAGGCTTCGAAAATGGGAAATCAAAAACTTGGAGAACCAGGTGTGAAAGCGACACCTGGGGCACCCACTTCGCGTTGCTCAGCAACGGTTAAACCCTAAATGCACTTCGCTGCGACCAGCAACGGCTTACCCAAATGCGCTTCGGTGCGCTCGGCACGGCTTGGCCACTACTCACGGAGATCTCTGCCGGTTAGCTGGATGAAGACATTTTCCAGGCTGGCTTCGTTGATGGAGACGTCGTGCAGGCGCGCGCCGGTGATCTCCACGATTTTGGGGAGGATGCCGTCCAGGGAATCTACGAAGATGCGGATGGCGTCGCCGGCGGATTCTAGATTTTTCACGCCGGGCAGGGCGCGCAGGGCTTGCTGCAACGCGGCGTCGGATTCGCCTGCCAATTTCAGGTGGATCACGGTTTGGGCGCCGATGCTGCTCTTCAGATTTTGCGGAGTGTCGCAGACCAGGATTTTGCCGTGGTCGATGATGGCCAGGCGCTCGCACAGCGCTTCGGCCTCTTCCATGTAGTGGGTGGTGAGGACCACGGTGATGCCGTGCGTCTGGAGCTGGCGGATGCTCTCCCAGAGCGCGAGGCGGGACTGCGGATCGAGGCCGGCGCTGGGTTCGTCGAGAAACAGGATTTCGGGCTCGTGGGCGGTGGCGCGAGCGATTTGGACGCGCTGGGCCAGGCCGCCGGAAAGTTCGCGGACGAACGATTGGGCGCGCTCGGTGAGGCGGAACTGCTCGAGAAGTTTTGCGGTGCGCTGGGTGGCGGCGGAGGCCGAGTAGCCGAAGTAGCGGCAGTGAAAGTAGAGATTCTCCCAGACGGTGCATTGGCGGTCGAGGGTGTTGTATTGCGGGACTACGCCCATGTGGCGGCGGGCGCGGGCCGGCGCGGCGACCACGTCGACTCCGGCGATCAGGACCGAGCCGGAAGTGGGTAGAGTGCGGGTGGTGCAGACTCCGATGGTGGTGCTTTTGCCGGCGCCGTTGGGGCCGAGCAGGCCGAAGAGTTCGCCGCGGCGGACGGATAGAGTGATGTCGCGGACGGCTTCTACCTGCACGCGGCCGGCGTAGGTCTTGACGAGATTTTTGATCTCGACGACGTTGGCCTGCGGCTGGCTGGCGATTGCGGCGGAACTCAAAAGGGCTCCCTGGCGTTTACTGGACGGCTTATTGTGACGGGATCGGCGCGGCGATTCCAGTGGATTTGCAACGTGCGCTGGTACCTGCGCGGCGTGGAGGTCTGGACGCCCACCCTTCGCGAAACCGGCGAAGAGGGGGGCACCCGGAACGGATCACGGCGTCGAACCGTAGAATCGAACCCCAAGAAGCTACGGCTTCGGCACGGCGGCGGGGACGATGGCGGGAGTGGGAGCGGGGCTAATCAGGTCGCTGGCCGCGAGCTTGGTGCGAATCATCGCTTCGATCTTGTCCCAGACGGCGGTGTCGCATTCGATCTCGGTGTGGTACCTGGCGAACACATTGTCCCACCACGGATAGCCTTTGCACTTTACGGGATTGGTTTTGTAGTCGAGAGCGAAATTGCCGAGGATCTTGGTGCTGGCTGGATCAGCGGCGCGAATATCGGGGCGGCCGTGAAGGCGGCCATGGGATTGGTAAAAATTTATTGCCTCAACGACGTTGGCGGGAACCACGCTGTCGTCCTGGTGGGGCTTGGCGACGCTGTCGACTTGGATCGTGAGCAATACGGGGACATCGATTTTCTGGAGCATGCGCGCGATTTGCAGGCACTCCGAAGAGCCCCAGCTATGGCCGTACAGGATGATGTGGGCGTTCTTCTTTTCCTGGGGCGAAAGCGCGCCGTCGTGGTCGGTGTCCAGCAGGCGGATGATTTCATTGTAGGCGGCGGCGCCTTTGTGATTTTCGAAGGCCGCGACATAGACGTCAGGGGAATAGGATTTGCGCAGCGACGCCGCGAGTTGCACTTCGGCGTGAGCCATGTTGGTGTTGCTCACGTAGCCGCCGACGAAGCCGATGACGATTTGCGAAGGATTGGCGGTCTCGCTCGGAGCGGCGGGGCCCGATGGACGAGCTTCCTGAGCGCGGGTTGGAATGGTCCCGCAAAGGGCTGCTGCGAATAGGGAGCCGAGCAATGCGCGTCGAAGGATCTTCACGGTGGGCATAATTGGGACACGATTGAGGATAGCAATAATTGGAGACGATGAAGCGTCAACACGGATCGGATTACCAGAAAAGCGAAGTGAAGTGAGGGCTGGCGCTGGGGCGAGAATCGGTTCGCCCCCCAGCGCCCAGCCATTCAGGAAATTCTAGGGATGATCCCAGTCACGATCGGTGTGCCACACATGCGCGTGGCCATCCCACCAGCCGTGATAGGTGTCCCAGCAGTGTTGGCGTTCATCGTTGAGTTCACGGCGCCGGGAATCGGCTTCGGGGCTGTGTTCGCCGTGCTTGTGGATGGCTTTGTCCAGATTGGATTCGGCCTTTTCGATGGAGTGCTGGCACCTGGAATGCTCGTCGGCGTAGCTACGGGGCGCCACGGGCAGCAGCAAAAGCCCCGCGATCGCCGTCGTGGCCAAGAGCGCCGACGGCACCGTTTTGAATTGCAGTTTCGATGAAAACATCTAGTCCTCCATGGCTTGATTTAAAAGCTACAGCGAACAATCTTGCCGGTGAATTTTAGCGGGCCACTTCTTTGACGATGCGCGGGCCCGGCTTGGCATCGGAATCCGCGGTTGCCGATTCGGACGTCGATGCGATGCTCTCCGCTCCGGTATGCTGCATGATCTCCTGGGCTTGGCGAATGCATTCGGGCGAATCGCAATGAACCGAGAGCAGAATCTCGCCCCGCTCGATGCGTCCGGCAACGTGTTTGGCTTCGTGCTCGGGAATTCCGAGACCGATCAGGCCGCCGGAGAAACCGCCCACGGTGCCGCCGACGCCGATGCCTGCGAGCGTGGCGAGGATCGGTCCCGCAGCGATGAATGGGCCGAGGCCGGGGATCGCCAGCGCGCCTACGCCGGTGAGCCAGCCGAACGCGCCACCGATCAGCGCGCCGGAACTCGCGCCGGCGGCGAGCCCTTCCGGAGCTTTGCTGGCTTGCGGCACGTGGTTCGCGACGGCGATATCCTGGGGAAGCAGGATGGATACGTCCGCGTTACGAAAGCCAGCCTCGCGCAAAGCGTCGAGCGCGGATTCAACGCCCGGCCGCTGTGGATATATTCCCAGAACGATTGTTTGTTCGCCTGCCATCGGATCACCTCGTTGATGCGGCGCCGCTATGAATCCGGTTTCTTCGAAATGACCCGGATTTCGTCGGACACTTTTCCCTGTCCCGCAATTGCGACCGCTTTTGCTTCCACGGCGTTCTTCTCGGCCGAAGAACGGACTGCGCCTTTCAGAGTGACGATGCCGTCGCGCGCGATCACTTTCACGTTATGGGCGTCGACCGAAAGGGACTTGTCCTGGATGATGGCTTTGCGAATGCGCCGAGCGATATCGAGGTCGCTGGTGTCGTTCTTCTGCTGGTCGGCGGTGACGCCGGCCGATTCGTTTAGTTTGGTGTTATCGGCGGCTGCCTGGCGAGGGCTGGCCGCGGGCTGCGGTTGGATGTACAGGAACGTGAGGCCGCCGAAGAGAATGGATACCGAAGCGAGCGAGCGGCGCCAGATGGATCTTTCCGATTGCGGGAAGCGTCTCGTCGTCATGGTTTCTTCTTGTTCCTTCGCTGCTTTATCTTCTGTGGCGCGTTTACAAGCGCGCTCAGAACCGGATGACCGGGCCCGCGGTGACGCGCAGATTGTGGTGACTGCCGCTGGCAAAATAAATTTCGTCGCCGATATCGACGCGAAGACCCAGAGCGCCGAAATAACCTTCGATGCCCGCGCCCGGATAGATCGCCGGATTGATGTTGCTGGAGCGAAGGTTTTCTATTTCGCTTTTGAATCCGGGAATGCTGGCCGGGCTATTGCTGAAATCGAAGTGGGTGAAGCCGCCCTTTACGGTGACAAACAAACGGATCCGGCCGGTGGTTTGAAATTTCGGGCCGATCAAGCCGTCGAGCATGCGGGCGTCGGTGCGCACGAAAGTGTAGGAGGTGGTTCCGTCGGAGTATCGATCAGTGAAGGCGCGGGTGAAATCGTAGCCTACTTCGCCTTCAATCTGGACGGCCGGCGAGGTGTTGAAGGAAAGCCTGCCGCCGACGCCAACGAGTTGAGCGTCGGCCTGGCGGAAATCAAAGTAGTGGGCGAAAACTCCTGCTTCGCCAGCACCCTGGGCCCGCGCTGCTGGGACCACGCCAATAAAAGCCAGCAGCAATAGCGCTACGGGAAAACGCATCATCTTTATAGCTCCTGTTTGGGTATGTCTTCGACGCCGCCGGGTACGTCGGGGGCCGGAGTGCCCTCGCGCGGAGGAAAAACTTGAGCGTCTTTATTGCTGGAGCGCGGGTCTGGAGTCCGATTCGGCGACTCGCGATCGTCGGTTCCGCTCGTAGGTGTTTCCCGCTCGATTTTGCTGGGCGTTCGTTGCGGAGTTGCCATCCGTCCCTCCTGAGGCTGCCCTAATGGCGAGCCGTTGTCATTAATTAAGTGCGAGACACAATGTAAGCGGTTTGCGAGCGGGGTGCCATACGGAGGACGCTGTAGGGCTCGAAGGGAATTCTCCCGAGGGGTGGAGACGTCGAATTGGAATATCTCGACGCGAACCGGCGCGCGCCGGTTGGTTTACAACAGCGGGCGGCGAAAACGGGAGCGCTTTCGCTCGCCCGCGGAGAACGGCTATGCCGCGACTAGTCCCTCGATCGTCGAAACCAGGCGCCAGGGCGAGTCTGATTTCAGGATGAAAGCCTTGGCGCCAGCATCGCGCGCGGCCTCGACCAAGTCCGGCAAGCTGTGGAGAGTGAGAATCAAGACTTGCACTGCGGGAGATTCTTCAGAAATCTTCCGGGCGGCGTCGATGCCACCAAGCCGAGGCATGACCAAATCCATTACCACGAAGTCGGGAGCGAGGTGCTTCGCTTTTTCCACGGCTTCCTGGCCGTCGGAAGCTTCGGCACAAACTTCCCAACCTCGGTGAGCCTCAAGAAGCCTGCGGACTGCTTTGCGCATGAAGGGCTGGTCGTCCGCAACGATGAAACGCTTTTTCATTTCGTCTGACATTTGCATGGGGTTACCCCCGGGCGGGGTCCTAATGGACGTGGGTTGGTGGCGCGACTCTGGTTCCCCTCCTTTGAGTTAGAACGTCTGATAGCACGCTAGTAGTTGAACATCCCGGGAGGAGACCGAACATCGGGTGTTTGCTGTAGGTTGACGTTCCTTATACGGCATGAGTTGGGCACCTTGGCCACTGACGGGCCTAATTGGGAGAGTCTGGCTGGCGGTTGGGAGGTGCGGTACATGGTTGTGGGTATTGGCGAATTGGCTGGGCGGGGATATAAAGTATGGGTCAGGGGGACGGCGTGGGACATTGACGTATTATCGCGATAATGCGCGGCGCGGGAACTGAGCGCCGAGTTCACGATCTGCTACCTCCTGAAGGGGTTTGGACCGTGAAACGGGACCGACACAGTGAGTTTGTCAGACAGGGTGCTCGCAGAAGCGTAACCTACCGCAAGAGTTTCGCACGTACGGCGCAGCAAATTGATTTGGCTCTACTGGTCCGGGAGATGCGGGAGGATGCCGGCTGGACGCAAACGGAAATCGCCAAGAAGGTGGGCACCACGCAGTCGGTGATCGCCCGGCTGGAGGGCGCTGAATATTCGGGGCACTCGCTCAGGATGTTAGAACGCATTGCTACGGCTTGCGGTGTGGGGTTGAAGCTGCGCGCGGAGAAGAAGCCTAATTTCGAGCGTGAAGTTGCACTTATTCTGCCCGCCGGGCTACAGATTAGCGGGACGAACACGTAGGTGCTGGTCGAAGTGAGAGTGGGTTTCGGAGCGTGACGCATGGATAACAGCAGAGGAAACGTGGGGTCAGCAATTGGCAAGGGTCTATTTCTGGTTTTGATTGCGGTGGTGGGGGCTTGCGGTTTGACGGGGCAGGAGCCGGCGAAGGACCCGACACCGTTGGCTTACTTCGGGATGATTATGGATAGCCAATGCGGGAAAACCGGCTCGCATGCGGCGATGATGAAAAAGGAAGGGACGAAGGGGCCCAGGTCCTGCACGAATTACTGCGTCAAGATGGGTGGGCAATTCGTGCTGTTCGACCCTGAGGCGAACACCATGTTTCAGCTGGACGATCAGGAGAAGGCGTCTACATTTGCCGGGCGGAAAGTGAAGGTGGTGGGGAGCTTCGACCCGGACACCAAGACGATCCATATTCAGGAGATTCAGAGCCCTTCGGTGAATGGAGCGCCATAGGAAATCGGCGCTAACCGGAGGGCTCAACCCGTCCAGAGGTGGAGTAAGTCGCCCGGAATGAGGCAGTTGCAATATACCAGAAAACCCTTGGCGGCTGTACAAGGTTGACTGGATGGCCTGAACGGCCGGCTTCGTTTAATCTCCCTCTCGTTGCACTTATCGGCTCCGGGGTTTCGATTCGAAAGTACCTTGGGCAAGACACCCTGGCCGTCGTCGTCGACCTTAGTAAACGGATTTATAATTTTCCGACGACGACCTCATAAACGAATCGAGACCCCTTCCCCTCTTTTTTGCTTTCCGATGGTCAGATTTGTCTCCTCTTTTTGTTAGTTCGATCCTATGATCCAGCCGATCCGATATTTAGAGCGCGCAACGTGCAACCTAGCGGATACAATTGACGTCACTGCTAACGACAGAATGTCTTCGTCCGCGGTTCAGGCAGCGAACGGAATTTTAGTGGCCACGAAAGAAGAGTGATGGAAAAAACAATTTGTCCCAGGTGCAGGGGACACCGAGTTCGCCGGTCTCCGCGACGAGGATTTGTGGAGGAGACGGTGCTGAGGCTGGTGAGGATGCGCCCCTACCGGTGCCACGAATGCGATCGGAGATTTTTCGCGCTGTCGCGGCCCCAGGGGAACAGCGGGGATCCATACTCCTCGCCGGAAAGCAGAGAAGTTTCCGAGACGCCGGCAGCGGGTACGGCGAACCTGGGCGAATCAACCCCGCAGGAACCGGTGAAAGCGCGGGCACGCGCGGCGGCCGCTGGGAGGGATTAGCCGGACCGCAAGCAGCACATGCTGGTCAGAATGCGCAAGCGCCGAGTGGCGCAATGGCGCGAACATCGTTGTAATCGCCTCCCACTTCCAGTTCCGTCTCCTACTGCGCTCCTACTCCGGGCCGCGCTGCGAGAAATTCCTAGCACCCTCATGGGTGTGAATTTGACGTTTATCCGTTGCCCATGGCGATTCGCGCTTACTGGAACTGAAACGTAGAGGTGCTCATTACTGCACCAGCAGAGTGAAGGTCGCGGAACCATGTTGAGTACCGCTGGTGGCGGTTAGGGTAATCACGTAGCTTCCAGGTGCGGTGGTGGAGCTACACGCAACGCCGGCACCGCATCCCCCAAGCACCATAACGATTGCTGCAAGAGCCAGCACCGAGAAGGCCAGACGACGGCCCTTGCCGCGAGGGATGAGTGGCGGAGCGCAGGGCGGCCGTGCTGGTGATGTGATCTTGAGGTTGGGGAGGGACAAAACCCGCACCCTTAAAACCGAAGGGTGCGCCACCCACCTTCGACACGAAAGGCAAATCTGATAGATCTGGGCACCAAAAAAACGATGGCAAAACTATTGCGGTCTTTGCACAACCAGGAATGGGTGATGCCATGACGCTAGGCGACGGCGGCGTGGACTTTTTTTAGCTGGCGCTTGCCTGGGGTGGGCATGGCGCCTTTCTGGCTGGCTACCCAGGCTCCCAGGCGGTTGGCTGCGTCGTTCATTTTGGCCAGCGGGGACTTGCGGAGATAGTGGCGGACCAGGCCGGCGGTGAAGGCGTCGCCCGCGCCGACCATGTCAGCGACCTTGACGTGAAAGCCGGGATGAACGTCACATTCCTTTTCCGAACATAAAATGCTGCCGCTGGCGCCGCGGGTAACGCACACCAGTTTGAGTTGAAAATCGCCGAGCAGGCGCTGGGCGGAAGTGCGATCGTCGGTGTGCGGGACTCCTACCATTTCGGCGACTACGCGGAGCTCTTCCTGGTTGAGCTTCACAACGTCAGCGATCTTCAGGGATTCGGCAATAATTTCCGGGGTGTAAAAGGCCTGGCGGAGATTGACGTCGAAGACGCGTGCGGCGCCATCTTTCATGGCGTGCAGAAATTCCAGAATGGTGGCGCGGGATTGCGGCGCGCGCTGGGCCAGCGAACCAAAGCAGACCGCATCGGCGCGGTGGGCCAAGGCCCTCCATTCGCGGGTCCATTCGAAATGATCCCAGGCCACGGGCTGAGCAATTTTGTAGTTGGGTTCGCCCTGTTTGTTCACGGTGACCTGGACGGTGCCGGTGGGCAGAGTGAAATCGAACTGGAGGCAGGTGATATCCAGACCGATGCGGGAGAGCTTGTCGACGGCGCGCTTGCCGGGAGTATCGTTGCCGATGCGGCTGGCGACGATGCCGTGATCGCCCAGGAGATTGGTGATGTGAGTAAAATTGGCGGGAGCGCCGCCGAGCTGCTTGCCCTCGGGAAAGATGTCCCAGAGAATTTCTCCCAAGCCGACAACGGTAAACTTCCTGGCAGCCACTGTATCTCCCACCCGCGGGGGCGAAAATCGATTGGTGATTAGCGCGCGTGCTGCTTTTTACTTGGCGTCAACCGTACCGGCCGACATACTGTACGGCAGCAGGAATTGTAGCATCGGCAGCATGGAAATGCCGGGCAACGCCCGGGGAAAGTAAGCCGGAGCGCGGGGATGAGAGCCAGCAGATGGACGAGCCGGAGTATATACGCAGCGGATGGTGTTTTTCCGGCTTAGCGTTACATGCCTGAGAACGAGGGGAGAAGAAGTGAGCCAGAAACCAGCCGACGCGGGGGGATCGACGTGGTGGAAGCACGCGGTATTTTACGAAATCTATCCGCGCAGTTTTGCCGACAGCAACGACGACGGAGTGGGAGATCTGAACGGGATTACGTCGAAGCTCGATTATTTGAAGGGCATCGGGGTAGACGCGATCTGGATTACGCCATGCTTCCCTTCTCCGCAGGTGGATTTCGGCTATGACGTTTCGGACTACGAGGCGATCGACCCGATGTACGGGACGATGGCGGATTTCGACGGGCTGGTTAGCGAGGCGAAGAAGCGCGGGATTCGGATCATCCTGGATTTCGTGATGAACCATACTTCGGACCAGCACCAATGGTTTCTGGATTCGAAATCGTCGCGAACGTCGGAGCATCGCGACTGGTACATCTGGCGGGACGGCAAAAGACCCGGGCAGCCGCCGAATAACTGGACGGCTACGTTTGGGGGATCGGCTTGGAAGTTCGATCCCACCACCGGGCAGTGGTACTACCATTATTTTTATCCGGAGCAGCCGGATCTGAATTGGCGCAATCCGGAAGTGAAGCAGGCGATGTTTGACGTTACGCGATTCTGGTACCGGCGCGGCGTGGCCGGATTCCGGTTGGACGCGGTAAGTACGCTGTTTGAGGACCTGGAGCTGAGAGATAATCCGACGCTGCCGGGCACCAACGCCTTCGGCGACCCGAACACGCAGGAACTCTACAACGACAAACTGCCGGAGGTACACGACGTGCTGCGGCAGTTGCGCACGGTGGCGGACGAAAACGACGCGGTGCTGGTGGGAGAAACCTGGACGAAGCATATGGATGAGCTGGCGCTGTATTACGGGCAGCACGGCGACGAATTGCAGATGCCGATGGACCTGATGTTCACGATGGTGAACAAGCTTTCCGCGCCGGAATTTCGTGCGCAGATCGCGGCGGTGAATTTCTCGGGGGGCTGGCCGGTGTTTGTGCTGAGCAACCACGACATCGTGCGTTCGTACGTGCGGTATGGCGACGGCGTACACAACGACCAAATCGCGAAGTTAATGGCGGCGCTGTACCTGACGCTGCGCGGCACGCCGATCATGTACTACGGGGAAGAAATTGGGATGACCAATACGGACCCCACGCGCAAGGAAGACGTAAAGGATCCGATCGGGAAATCGGGATGGCCGGTGCAGAAGGGTCGCGATGGCGAGCGGACGCCGATGCAATGGAGCGGGGGGACGAATGCCGGTTTTTCCGGTGGTAAACCCTGGCTGCCGGTGCCTGCCAGCGCGGCGAAATACAATGTGGCGAGTGAATTGAGGGACCCTGATTCGATACTTAACTTTTATAATCGTTTGCTGGCGCTGCGGCACGGCGAGGATGCACTGATGGACGGGAAATACGTTGCGTTGAACGAAGGCGATCCGAATGTGCTGGCTTATCTGCGGAGGAGTGCGGCGGAGACGATTTTGGTGGTGCTGAATATGTCGGGGGCGGTGCAGGACGTAGCGATTGATTTGGGCGCGGTTGGGATTCCTGGGGCTAAGGTTAGTGCGCTGATTTCTACTACTGCGCGGGCGGCGTCGGGGCCTTTGAAATCGATATGGCTGGATCCGTTTTCGGTTTATATCGGGAGGATATCGAAGTGAGATCAGCGGACCGGCACGTTTGAAATTTGTTAAGGCCGGTACGCGCTCCCTTCCCACAATCGGGGAAGAGTGGGGCGCACGAAAAGGATAACTGCGTCGAAGCGTAGAAGCTTGGAACCGAAGTCAAAATCCCCACACGTAAAGACGACGTGTGGGGCACCCACCTGCAGCTCGTCACTCGCGCCGTAGCGCTACCATACGATCGGCCTCGAGGTGCTTTCCGCGCCGGAGCGTATCCTCCCATTGTGAGGGGTGTCTAGTGGCGTGGAGCTAGCCGTGTTCGACGCGGGCCTTTATGTCCGAGTACGCCGTATCGATGAGCCTGCTTAGCGCTGCGGCGTTTGTGGCGGTACCCGGCCGCAGCTTTACGTGACGCATGAACTTGCCGGTGCCTTGCAACATGCGAGCCGGATCCGGCAGCGCTGCGCCGTGAAAGAAGCCCACATTTACGTGCGAGGTGAAGGCGTTCACATAAGCGAAGGGCGCGTCTCCCAAACAGGCAACCGGACAGCCGTCATGCAAAAGCTCGCGGACTTCGTCACCGCACTTTCGCATCTGCTCAAACCAGCGATGCGCGATGGCTCCCAATTCACCGGGATGGTCTTTCATCCACGCCTCGATGGCGGGATCCCTTCCGACAGCGCCGTTAAAGCGCAGCAGGTCCGTTCTCATGTTCGCCCGCCTTTCTGGTTCCGGGATTCAGGGTTACGCTGCGGCGTTACTTTTCCTTCAGCAAATCCTGCCTCGAGGGGCGCATCATTCATTTCGTCACTATAGCCTCCCGTTCGATGCGAAAGATATCGAGTTCATGACGAGATGCCGACCGCTTGTTGGGGAACTGAGACTGTGGCTGGAGAAAATCCGCACCCTTAAAGGCGCAGGGTGCGCCACCCACCTTCCACAGCTACGACAAAGTCAAACGCCCACCCTTCCTACAAACCGGGAAGAGTGGGGCACCTGAAAGGGATGAGGGCGCAGAACCGTGGAAACTTACGTCAAGAACCCCACACGTAAAGCCGACGTGTGGGGCACCCACCTTCAACTTCTTACGTCACAATTTGGACACGGACGGGCGCGTGGAGTGACATTTTTGTTGTGGGGTATTTTTGCGTTGGATGTTTTTACGCCACGAGTGGCGGGGCTTTGGGGAGCTCGTTTTTTCCGGTGCGAGTGGCACGGCTGGGGCTACGGTGCTACTTGGTGATGGGGACGGCTATGGGATTGGCCAGGGCGAAGTCTAGTTTGGTGTTGGACGGGATGCGCACGATGCTGCCGTGGGTGGCTATGCGGGAGATTACGTTGCAGATGGTGCCGCGGGCGTTTAGGGAGACCAACCTTAGTTGGAAATCGGAACCTGCGGCTAGATCGAGGCGGATGCGGGCGTCGGCGCCTTTGTAGACCAATGCCTGGTTGCCTACCCAGACCGGGCCGGCGATGGAGGCGCGGAATAGTTGGCCGGGGCGGTCGATGGAGGAGTCGATGGGGTCAGAGATGATCACGCTGACGATGGCCCCAGCGGGAATGTTTAGGGATGGGGTGCCGGGAGGGAGGCGATTGCTGGGGTAATTCGACGGCAGCGGAGGCGGAGCTGCAGGCGCAGGCGGCCGGGCTGAGTTCTGCTGTTGCGACTGGCGCGGCGGATTCGCCGCGGCTTTTCTTGCTGGCGCGGGAGCTGCGACCGGCGGTGGGGCTACGGACGGTTGGGAATCCTCGGGTTCGCTGGGAGCGACTTGCGCCTTCGAAGAATTCTGACCGGTGGTGGGGCTTTGAGTGACGACGGCAACACGCGGATGCGGCGTGGGAGACATGGCGTTGTAGATCGCGAATGCAATTAACGCGAGCAGGAAAACAGCGGCGACGACAAGGACCATGGCTAGCTTGGGATTCGTACCCGCCCCGCCGGGTGCTTTCGGAACAGGCTGCGGAAGCTGCACGGCGGCGGCACGCGGCGCGGAGACTGGCGGAAGCGGCGGGACGGCGGGAGGCGCGAGTGTGCTGGGAGTTTCCAGGACGGTTCCGCGCGAGGGCACAGGCGCGAGGGGCTGAGGCGCTGGCGCTGGGACTGGCGGCGGAACGGTGGCGACGGTGTCTGGGTGTTCGATGGCGGCGCCGAATTCCTCGACGGTTTGGTATCGAGCGCTGGGATCTTTTTCGAGAGCCTTCAGCACCACGTTTTCCAGGCCCTTGGGGATGTAGGGATAGTAGCGAGTGGGCAGCGGAGGAGGAGTGGCGACCTGGTCCTGCATCACCTTGAAATCGCTGTCGCTATCGAAGGGAAGATGGCCGCTGAGCATTTCGTAGAGAGTGATGCCGAGAGCGTAGATGTCGGTGCGAATATCGACGGGACGATTTTGAATCTGTTCGGGGGACATGTAAGCGACGGTGCCCATCTGGGTACCGGTGCGGGTCATGCTGCGGGCGCCGATGACTTTGGCGATGCCGAAATCCATGACCTTCACGATGCCGTACTTGTTGAGCATGATGTTGCTGGGCTTGATGTCGCGGTGAATGATGCCTGCGCGATGGGCGTAACCGATGCCGAGCAGCGCTTGCTTGAAAAGCGGCAAAGAATCGTTTTCGGGGATGGGACCGCGGCGGCGGATCATGCTCTCGAAAGTCTCGCCCTCGATGTACTCCATGACCATGTAGGCATTGCCTTCGTAAATCAGGAAAGCATAAAGAGTGGCGAGATTGGTGTGGTTGAGATTGGCCTGGGCGCGCGCTTCGGCGCGGAAGCGTTCGACGAGTTCGGGATTGCGGGAAAGGTCAGCACTGAGGACCTTCATGGCGACCATGCGATCAAGCGAGGTATCCAGGGCTTTGTAGACCACACCCATGCCGCCCTCGCCGAGCTTCTCGAGAATTCGATAGTTGGCGATCTCGGTGCCGATCATATTCGCGCCCTCGGTAGGTCCTTCCTGTGAATGAGGCTCGCGGTTATCATTTTCCCGCGCCATCGATGCGCACAATCTGCAAGGTGATGTTGTCGGGTCCTCCTCGGGACTTGGCCAAATCGACTAGCAGCTGGCAGGCTTCCCGGGGGACGTTTTGGGAGGCGATCGCGCCCATCTCATCGTCGCTGACCATGCCGTGAAGGCCATCCGTACACATGAGCAAGACGTCCGCAGGCTGGAGCGGGATGGGGGCTTCGGGAAGATCGGCCTGGACACCCGAATCGGCTCCGAGTGCGGAAGTGAGAATATTGCGGCCTGGATGGGTCTTGGCCTGTTCAGGGGTGATGACGCCGCCGTCGACTAATTGCTGGACGTAGCTATGATCGCGGGTGAGGCTGGTGATGGATCCCTCGCGCAGAAGATACAGGCGGGAATCGCCGACGTGTCCGTAGGTGAGCAAGCCATCGCGCAGCAGAGCGGCGGTGCAAGTGGTGCCCATGCCTCGCAATTCGGGATGGCGCAGAGCGTGTTCGTGAATGGATGCATGCGCGTTTCGAAACGCGGAGGCGAGAACGCTAGAGGGATCACCCGGAGGGCCTTCGAGGAAGACCTCGCGGAGAGCGTCGACGGCGAGGCCGCTGGCGACTTGACCGCCTTCGTGACCACCCATGCCATCGGCAATGACGATCAGGCGTCCGCGGAGATCGAATTCGGGATCGCTTTCGGGCTCGGCGTAGCCGTAATAGTCTTCGTTATTCTCGCGGGCGCAACCAATATCGGTGAGGTTGGCGAGCTCGATTCCCGGACGAATCTTCATCGGTGCATGGCCCCAGTACCGCCGATTAGAGAGACTTGAATTTGAGAGTGATTTCTCCGAGACGGACGACGTCATTGTCCTTCAGCTCTTCGCGGGCGATTTTCTTGTCGTTGACGAAGGTGCCGTTGGATGAATCGAGATCGATGAGATAGAACTTGGGATCTTCGTAGCGCAAGCTGGCGTGCTGGGCGGAAACAGCGGCATCGCGGATCACCACCTGGGCGTCGGCTCCGGAACCGAGAACGTTTTTGCCTTCGTGGAGGCGGAAGTCTTCGCCGCGCTGCTCGCCGTTCATGGCTACCAGCCAGCCGACCACCGGCATCTTGCGTTTCTCGGAAAGCATAACGGTGCGGCGTGGACCGGCGGGAGCGGGGGGCGCAGCGTCTTTGGGAAGCTCGGTTTCCATGCGGGTCTTCCCGGCAGCAGGGCTCTGGAAGCCGGTTTTTTGGCAGTACGGGCAGATCGCCCAGGAATCCTCCATCTGATGACCGTTCGCGCAGAATTTTGCCATAGTGGTCTCCTTGGACTTCTGGCCTTACATTCGGGCGGAGCTAGGAACCAAAATACGTAAATACGACAGTGCCCTTCTTGCCGAGATAAATGCGGTCGCCGTTGAATAGCCCAATCTTGCTGACCCGCGGCGAATCAACGGAATTGACGTAAGTTCCGTTGGAGGACCCGCGGTCGATCACCACGACGCGGTTATCCACCGGGACGATCCAGGCGTGTTCGCTGGAGACGGTGTCGTCTTGCACCATCACCTGGCATTTCGGGGAGCGGCCGATCAGCAGGCCCTCCTGGGTGATCTTGAAACTCTTGCCGGAGAGCGGCCCGGCGGTTCCCTGGATGCTGCCGTAGCTGGCCAGCGGCGCTGCCGGAGAGGGAGAAGGAAGCGGGAGCGGCGGGGGCGGAGCCGAACTGAAGACGACTGGTGGATGCCCACCCGCGGGCTGAGCCACTACCGATTTGGTGGAGTGGCGGAGGAAGAGGACGAGCACGACGATAACCAGAACGGCCAAACCGCCGATGGCATAGGCCATCCCGGTATAGGACTCGAACATGCGCTGCACGGGATTTTTTTCGTCCCAGCATTTTACGGCGGCCATGCGGAAGCTCTTGGCGTCGGCCATGTCTGGCATGAACTGCAAAACGTTATCGAATTCCCCGATGGAGTCGCGACATTTGCCTTGGTCGTATAGGTCCAGGGCGGCGGCCCAGGTGCGATTGAAGGCGCCAGCCTCGGGGGTAACGCCGCTCTGGCGGACAGACTCCATGGCGATGTTGATGGGGACGAACCAATTAAAACCTTGGGTAGCGTCGGAGCCGGCGGTGGCGATGCCGATTACTTCGCTATTCTGATTAAAGACGGGACCGCCGCTGTTGCCGTGGGTGATGGCGGCGTCGGACTGAAAAATTGGGGTGCCGATGTTGCTGGTCTTGATGGCGGAGATGTGGCCGTTGGTGGTGGAGGCAATGAAATTGGAAGTGTCGCTGATCAGATCGTTGTTACCCCAGTTGGAAGCGACGCCGGGATAGCCGATGACCATGATGGGATCCTGGACGCGAACTGTTTCAGAGTTACCAATCTGCACGGTAGGTAGATCGCTCGCGGGTATCTTGACGATGGCAACATCTTTGCCGATGCCGATCGGCGCTTCCCACTGCAGGACTTGAGCGTTGAAGGAATTGCTGTTGCCGAGAAAGACCCTGACGGAAACGTCGCCGGTGGCGAGAGGGGGCTCGGCGGTCTGCAGCAGTTCTCTCTCCGCGGGAGTGAGAGGGCGCTGGATGTACTCCTCCAACTGTTTGGCCACGTAACCGCTCTGAACCAGCCCGGCGTAACGTGAATGAGCTTCGTCTCTGAATAGCTCCTGGGCCTTGGTGTCTTTGGTGTAGGCGTCCTGAACGACGTGACCGTTGGTGATGATGTAGCCGTCAGGCCGAAAAACGAAACCGGTGCCGGCGGAGAGCTGGACTTTGTGGAAGCGATGCTTGTCGAGGACCCAGACCAGGTCGTAAGCGACGACGATAAGGACTACGCCGGGCTTCAACTCCAACGTGCGCTTCTCTTCCGGGGTGAGTTGACCGGCGTAGGCGAGAGTTCCCCAAAGCGTGATCAGTGCCAACAGGAGACTAGCCAATTTTTTCAAATCGCACCTCCGAGCTTCAGGGTAGCAGCCGTGATGTGTGGCGTCAGGCAGGAATGGACGGCCGGAGACGCAGAGTTGAGCGCCGAGCCGATTCCTGGAACCTTCTGCGCGGGGACACACCCAACCTGAAAGCATGCCTGCGAGTCGTCGAGAGGCTGGGGCCGGAAACGCAGTCCGGGTATTAAAACACAGGCTGGATGGGTGTCAAGGGCGGCGTGAGACGGGCCAGGAGCGGGGTCAGAAGAGGAAATATCTTTGCGCCAGGGGCAGGATTTTGGCAGGTTCGCAGGTGACTGCGGCGCCGTCTACGCGAACTTCGTAGGTTTCCGGATCGACTTCGATATTGGGAGTGGCATCGTTGAGGCGCATATCTTTCTTGCCGATGCGACGGCAGTCTTTTACGGGTGCGATGAGGCGATCCAAGCCGAGTTTGGCGGGGATACCGTTTGCGATTGCGGCCTGGGACATGAACGTGATGCTGGTGGGGGCGATGGCTTTGCCGAAGCTGCCGAACATCGGGCGATAGAGGACCGGTTGCGGGGTGGGGATGGAGGCGTTGGGATCGCCCATGGGGCTCCAGGCGATGAAGCCGCCTTTGATGACGAGTTCCGGTTTGACGCCGAAGAACGCGGGCTTCCAGAGTACGAGGTCGGCCAGCTTGCCGGGTTCGACGGAGCCGATCTCGGCGTCGATGCCATTGGTGATGGCGGGATTGATGGTGTACTTGGCGACGTAACGCTTGACGCGGAAATTGTCGTTGCGTGCGGAGTCTTCCGGGAGCGGGCCGCGCTGCGTTTTCATTTTGTGGGCGGTCTGCCAGGTGCGGGTGACAACTTCGCCGACGCGGCCCATGGCTTGAGAGTCGCTGGAGATCATGCTGATGACGCCGAGGTCCTGGAGGATATCTTCGGCGGCAATGGTTTCCGGGCGAATGCGGCTTTCGGCGAAGGCGACGTCTTCCGGGACTTGGGAATTCAGGTGGTGGCAGACCATGAGCATGTCGAGATGCTCGGCGATGGTGTTGACGGTGTAGGGGCGAGTGGGATTGGTGGATGAAGGGAGAATATTTGGATAGGAGGCGATTTTGATAATGTCGGGCGCATGGCCGCCGCCGGCGCCTTCGGTGTGATAGGTGTGGATGGCGCGGCCGGCGATGGCCGCGACGGTGGCTTCCAGGAAACCGGCTTCGTTGATGGTGTCGGTGTGGATGGAGGCCTGGACGTCGAATTCGTCGGCGACTTTCAGGCAAGCGTCGATGGTGGCTGGGGTGGTGCCCCAGTCTTCGTGGAGTTTTAGGCCGCACGCGCCTGCTTCGATTTGTTCGGCGAGCGGGGCGCGGGCGGAGGCGTTGCCTTTGCCCAGAAAGCCGAAATTCATGGGCCAGGCTTCGGCGGCTTGGAGCATGCGCGCGAGATTCCATGCGCCGGGGCTGCAGGTGGTGGCGGCCGTGCCCGTCGCCGGGCCGGTGCCGCCGCCGATCATGGTGGTGGTGCCGTTGGAAATGGCTTCGTAAATTTGTTGGGGAGAGATGAAGTGGATGTGGCCATCGATGCAGCCTGCGGTGACGATTAAATTTTCGCCGGCGATTACTTCGGTAGAAGCGCCTACAGTGAGTTCGGGATCGACGCCTGCCATGGTGTCTGGATTGCCGGCTTTACCGATTTTTACGATGCGGCCGTTCTTGATCCCGATGTCGCCTTTGACTATGCCCCAGAAATCCAGGATCACGGCGTTGGTGATTACCAGGTCGAGGGCGCCCGCGGAGGCGGACCCTGCCGCAGACGCGGGGCCTTTCGCGCCTTCGCGGGTGGCGCCGCTGCTTTGGCCCATGCCGTCGCGGATTACTTTGCCGCCGCCGAAGGTGATCTCGTCGCCATAGGTGGCGAAATCCTTTTCGATTTCGATGATCAGGTCAGTGTCGGCGAGGCGGATGCGATCGCCTTTGGTGGGACCGTAGAGATCGGCATAGGTGCGGCGCGGAATGTTGAGGGTCATCGTTTTCCTTCCTTGAATCCGGCTTGTTGGGCGCGCTTTAGGGCGACGGCGCGGACGCCGGAGTCTTCCAGCGGACCATCGACCAGGCCGTTGCCTCCGTGGATCATGCGAGTACCGGCGAAAGCGGTGAGCTCGATTTCCTTTTCTTCTCCGGGCTCGAAGCGGACGGCGGTGCCGGCAGCGATGTTCAGGCGCATGCCCAGGGCGGCGACGCGGTCAAAGGCTAATTCGCGGTTCACTTCGAAAAAATGGAAGTGGCTGCCGACTTGGACCGGGCGGTCGCCGGTGTTGCTGACCAGGATACGTGTGGTGGCGCGGCCTTGGTTTGCTGGTAGAGGGCCGGCGGATTCGTCTAGGAAATATTCACCTGGATTCATGTTTGCTCCTGCCGATCGTGCATTTCGTTCGATCGTGCTTATTTGCGCGATGGCTTGGCGCCTGGGGTCGCTGCGTACGCCCACCCTTCCCTAACCCTGGGAAGAGTGGGCACCCGGAAAGGATACGGGCGTAAAACCGTAGAACCGTAAGTCAAGAACCCCACACGTAAAACCGACGTGTGGGGCACCCACCTGCAACAAATAAAGTCAAAATCAACGCCAACGACTAGTTCAAAATCAATACCAACGACTAGTTCAAAATCAACGCCAACGACCAGTTCAAAATCAACACCAACGATTCGAAATCGACGGCAACAGCCAAGGTCAAAGTCACCACCAACAACTAAAGTCAGATTCGCGGCGCTTGCGGTGCTACTGAATCGGATCGTGGATGGTGACTAGCTTGGTGCCATCCGGGAAGGTGGCTTCGACCTGCACTTCGTGAATCATTTCTGGAACACCGTCCATTAGCTGATCACGGGTTAGGATTTTGGCGCCTGCGCTCATTATGTCGGCGACGGTTTTGCCGTCGCGGGCGGCTTCGAGGACCTCGGCGGAAAGGATGGCGACGGCTTCCGGGTAATTGAGTTTCAGGCCGCGGGCTTGCCTACGGCGGGCCAGGTCGGCGGCTACTACGATCAGGAGCTTTTCTTGTTCGCGAGGCGTGAGATGCATGTTGGCTTCCTCCGAATCTGAACTGGCGACTGAGTTTCGTTGCGTTTACTTTCGTTTTGCACGATTCAATTCACTTTGCGCGGCAGCACCGGCTCTTTGCCGTAGAGCGCTCGTTTGGCCACGCGCCAGAAGGCCAGCAGGCCGGCGTAAGCGTCGCGGCCGTGCTGCACCAGACCACGAATCACCAGGCCGTCGGAAGGGAGGGTGCTCACTCCCCAACGCGCCGGGCCGACCAGCGGAAGGGCGATCGCCGCGTCGCGGATTCGATCTTCCAGAGATCGCCAGGCGGCGGGCTCGACGCCCACACGACAAACATAGAAAGCGGCCCAGTAGCGATAATTTCCCATGCGAGCTGGGGATGACAAATCGCGATGGCGCGGATCGAGACGAACGCGTTCGGAACAGATTGGGCTAGTGTGCGCGGTGACGTCGGTGCGCAGCTCCAGGCTCTCGTACTGAAAAACTTCGCCGTGCGCTTCCCTTCCCGGGGCCAGGATTTCCCACCAGAAGAGGCCGGCGCCCGGCGAGAGATGAATGGCGGTGCGCTGTGAAAAGCGTGCGCCTGCGTACGGGATGATGGGATCGGGAACGTACTCGAGCAGGGCGTTTTCGCCGACAGAGATTTCGTTGTTCTGCTGGGTGGGCGCAGCGGCGGTTCGCGGCCGGTAGATTCGAGTGGCGCCGGTGGTGGTGAGCTGGACGATCGATGACGGAGCGAGATTTACGTTGAGTGAGAGCTCGTCGCCGCCGAGCAAGCCGCCGGAGACGTTGTGGAGGTGCAGCAGGGCGGCGCCGTCCGCGGCTGCGAAGCTGCGGACCGCTTTGAGCGGAGGATCCTGGCGGCTGGAGTGAAGACGGGTGCGCCCGGAGGCTGGGTCGTGGGTGAATTCCAAGTGCAGCCTGGCGCGAACTTGCGCGCGTGGCGGCAGAGCGGCGGCGGCCGGATGCGCCCGATCCGCCGGAGGCGTGGCGACCACGCAATCAGCTGTTTCTTTGACGGGCGGCGGAATGGGGGCGACTGGAGTCATGGGGGCTAGCTGATGAACAACCGAGTGGTGAGTGCGGGGTGCTCCATGGCTCCCCAGTCGAGAGTCGGCAACAAACTGAACGCGGCGTCTATGGAGGAAGACGCGCTGGATTCGACACAGGCGATCATCGCGGGTTTCAGATTCCAGAGAATGCGGGTTGCTTCGGTTTGGCCTAGCGGTAGGAGGCGCTGGCAGGCGGAAACCAGGCCGGCTACGTTTTGGTGGAGGAACGAGAGGGCGGCGAGAGATTCGTCGAGGCCCAGGATCGCGCTGGCCAGCCCGAAGGCCAAGCTGTGATGCGCGCCGGCGCCGGATTCCTTCGAAGCCGCGAGGGCGTCGCGCAGAATTCGATATTCACCGAGATTCGCGACGGCCATGAGGAAGGTACGGCCGATGGTGGCGCTGGCGGTGCGCGCTTCGCGCGCCGGTTTGCGCGCGCTTAGTTGGATATTGAGATCGACCCAGCGGTCCAGCAGCGCCGCGAGCGGGCCGGCGTCTGAAGGTACGGCGACAGGCGCCACGGGGGCCGCCGGGGCCGTGGGATTCCGTGCGAGCGCGACGAGGCGAAACGCTTCGCGGCAGAAGACCGTTTCCAGCAATCCAGCTTCTTCGATGTAGGCGCGGAGAAAAGATTCCAGGTTGCGGTTGGTGAGGATTTCGGCGGAAGCGAGCGATTCGAGGCCGAAAGAATGCGCGAGCGCTCCGATCGGAAGCGCGCTGTCGGCGAGGTGCATCAGTTGAAGATGGGAGAGTGATTGGCGGGGCGATGAAGGTCCGAGTAGCATCGAGAACGGCGCGTCGCTCCAGACTTCTAAACTTGCTCAGCCGTTGGCCTTGACTGCGCTCGCATGATGAGCATCATCGGCCGCGTTGGGGCTATGGCTGTGCGTGTGTTCAGCGCCATGAGCGTGACTATGGCTGTGGCCCTCGCCATGGGAGTGCGGGATGCCGACATAAGGCGCGTGAGCGTCGATGAGAGAGTTGCGCTGGGACGCGGGAGCGCTGAATTTGGGAAGCATCCAGTCGAGCACCTGTTCGAGGCCAACCTCACCGCGCAAATTGGTGAATAAAAAGGGACGGTCGCCGCGCATTTTGCGCGAATCGCGGTCCATCACTTCGAGCGAAGCGCCAACATAGGGGGCCAGATCGATTTTGTTGATGACCAGTAGATCGGAACGCATGATGCCCGGGCCGCCCTTGCGGGGAATTTTGTCGCCTTCGGCGACGTCGATGACGTAGATCCAAATGTCGACGAGCTCGGGACTAAAGGCGGCGCCCAGATTGTCGCCGCCACTCTCGACGAAGATCAGTTCGAGGCCGGGCAGGGTGTCTTCCAGATCGGCGATGGCGTGCAGATTCATGGAGGCATCTTCACGAATCGCGGAGTGCGGGCAGGCGCCGGTCTCCACCCCGCGCACGCGTTCGGCGGGCAAAGTTCCCTGGCGCAGCAGATATTCGGCGTCTTCCCTGGTGTAGATATCGTTGGTGACGACAGCAAGGTTGTATTTTGGATAGAGGCGCTGGCTGAGGCGATCGACCAGCATGGTCTTGCCGGATCCGACCGGGCCAGCAATTCCGACGCGGAATGCGCGTTTTGCGGTGGCGTCTGGCATCAAGGCTGGCGAACCTCCGTTTTACTTCTTGTGCGCGCGGCCTTCCAGGGCGCCGGGCATTTGCCGCACGATGTTGACGAAAGCGGCGGCGGAACGCGGCAGGGAACGGTCGCGCCGATAGACCAGGCCGAGTTCGCGCCAAATTTCGCCTTCCGCCAGCGGAATCAATTTCACTTCGCCGGACTTTGCTTCTTTTTTGGCAAAGCTCTCGCTGATCAGCGTTACCCCGAGACCCGCAGCGACGAAAAGCTTGATCATTCCGACGCTGGGCAACTCCATCACCACGCGCAGGCGGGAGCGATACGGGCGGAAATATTTATCGAGCATCTGACGAGTGAAGCCGGTCTTGGGGAAAATGAGGGGCTGCTCGGCGATTTCGCTGGTTTTAACGGTTTTGTGATTCGCGAGCGGGCTGCTGGGGGCGACCATCAAGACGACGCGGTCGCGAAAAATAGGATAGGTCTTGAGGCTGGGCGACTTCACCGGGAGGGTGACGATGCCAACGTCGACCGAGCCGTCCTCGACCTTCTGCAAAACCTTATGGCTGAAATTGCGGTAAATACTGATCTGCACCGCGGGAAACTGGGCGTGGTATTCGGCGAAGACTTCCGGCAGCAAATACAGGCAAGTGGCCTCGTTGGCTCCCACCGAGAGAACACCGCGAGGCGTAGAGGCCTGGTCGGCCACGGCGCGCCTGGATTCGTCGCGGACGGTGAGCATTTTGTGGACGTACTCGTAGAGCGTTTCGCCGGCGGAAGTGAGTCGCACCGATTTTCCGACGCGATCGAAAAGCTTGGCGCCGTACTCGAGCTCGAGCTGGCGTATCTGGGCGCTGACGGCCGGCTGGGAACGGAAGAGCTTTTGGCCGGCGCGCGAGAAACTGCCTTGTTTGGCAATTTCAGAGAAAGTAATGAGTTGATCGAAGTCCATGGATCCTTGAAACGCGAATTATATCAAAACTGGGGCAATTCCTGTAACTATCGACACCGGCATCCAGCGGACGGCGGTTTCCCATTGGAAGCGTCAATTACTGAACAGCGTGGCCGGAGGGTTGCCCATTCATGGGCAGCGACTCGGCAAAAGCGATCGGGGGTGTGTCTGGTGGATCGCTCCGAAAACGGATCGAGGCCCAAGTCTGCTCGATCGGACAGGGCAGACTCACAGGTTCGAGGCGAACCAGAGGCAAAGGCTTCTTGGAACTGAGCATGCGCTCGGCGATAGGGCTCTCCGTCAAGCTGTGGTGTTCGCGGAGGACGGCGCGCAGCCATTCCTCTTCGCGGGCGCTGATTTCCCCGGGGCGCACGAACTCGCGGTGATAGTCGGCGGTGGCCAGCGCATCGCGAAGAATGTAGGTAAGGCCGCCGGTCATGCCGGAGCAGAGATTGATGCCTGCGGGACCGAGGATCAAGACGACACCGGCGGTCATGTATTCGCAGCCGTGCAGACCGACGCCTTCGACCACGGCCAGAGCGCCGCTGTTGCGGACGGCGAAGCGCTCGCCGGCGCGTCCAGCAATGTACAGGTGGCCGCTGGTGGCGCCATACAAAACGGTGTTGCCGGCGAGCACATGGCCCTTGCGGGAAGCGTCGGCGCCGGAGGTGACGGCGATGGTGCCACCGCTCAAACTTTTGCCCACATAGTCGTTGGCCTCGCCGCGCAGGCGGAAGCGAATTCCTTTGATCAAAAACGCGCCGAAACTCTGGCCGGCGGCGCCGCGGAATTCCACCGCTAAGGTACGCGCGCCCATGCCCGCGAAAACGGTGCGGCGGAGAACTTGCCCGCTGAGGTGCGCGCCGACGCTGCGGTCAGAATTAGAGATGGGGAAAAAGAGCGGCGATGAGTTAGTGGATTTCAGGCGGGCGAGACTGCGCTCCAGTTCCAGGTGAATCCCGGTGACGTCCTCCGGCAGGCCGCGAAATTCGAGCGGAGCAACCGGCGCCGGCTTGAGTAACGGTGCGAGTGCGCGAGCGGCTTGCGGATGACGAACCGCCAGGCGGCTGGCGTCTCCGGTGATTTCGTCCAGGGAACGAGCGCCGAGGGCAGACAGGCGGGCGCGAACCTCCGCGGCGACGCCGCGAAAATAGGTCATGACCATTTCCGGATCGCCTGCAAAACGAGCGCGCAGCTTTTCGTCCTGGGTGGCGATGCCCACCGGACAGGTGTTCAAGTGGCACTGCCGGGCCATTACGCAGCCGATCGCCAGCAAGGCCGCGGTGGCAAATCCGAATTCGTCGGCGCCGAGCAGCGCGGCAACAATCACGTCGCGGCCAAATTTGAAGCCGCCGTCGGCGCGGAGCCGCACGCGATTACGGAATCCTGAACGCAGCAGCGCGTTGTGCGCTTCGCGCAGGCCGATTTCCCATGGCAAACCGGTATTCTTGATGGAGGTGAGCGGCGATGCGCCGGTGCCGCCGTCGTGCCCGGCGATGGTGATTACGTCCGCGCCGGCCTTGGCGACGCCCGCCGCGATAATTCCTACGCCCGCTCCGGAAACCAATTTCACACCGATGCGCGCCACTGGATTAACGGCGCGGAGATCGAAGATCAACTGCGCCAAATCTTCGATGCTGTAAATATCGTGGTGCGGCGGCGGAGAGATCAGAGACATTCCTGGCGCGGCGTGGCGCAGGCGAGCGATGAACGCGCTCACTTTCGCGGCGGGAAGCTGACCACCTTCGCCGGGCTTGGAGCCTTGGGCCATCTTGATTTCGAGCTCATCGGCGCGGACCAGATATTCGGCGGTGACGCCGAAGCGCGCGGAAGCAACCTGCTTGACGCGATTGTTCGCCTCCGGGCGGCGGTAATACGTTTCGGGATCTTCTCCGCCCTCGCCGGTGTTGCTGCGGGCGCCCAGACGGTTCATGGCGATCGCCAGGGTGCTGTGCGCCTCCGGAGAAAGAGCGCCGAGAGACATGGCCTGCGCGGAAAAGCGGCTGAGAATGTCGCTTTCGGCCTCGACTTCTTCGAGCGGAACGGCGACGGCATCCGCGGAGATTTCAAACAAATCGCGGATCGCTACCGGTTCCCTGCCCTCCGCCAATTCCATGAAGGAACTGTAGGCCTCGCCGGTGGGCGACTTGATGTAGCGGTGCATGCGGCGGACCAACTCGGGAGAGGTGGCGTGACGCTCGCCATGCTGACGAAAACGGTACAGACCCGCATCGTGCATGGCGGGCGATTCCGGGGTAAACGCGGTGACGTGGCGGGCGAGGCTGTCTTCCAGAATTTCCGCCAGCGGCTTGCCACCCAAGGCGGCCGGAGCGCCCTCAAAAAATTCGTCGTGGACCTCTTCGTCGATCCCAAGGGTTTCAAAAAGGTGGCTATTGCGATAGCTCGCCAGGGTGGAGATGCCCATGCGCGCCATCACTTTTCGCAGGCCGGCTTCCACCGCAAGACGATAGCTGGCGGCGCCGCCGGTCTTCAGAGTTTCGGAAAGCTCCATCGCGAGATATGGGAAGACCGCATTCGCGCCCACGGCAACTAACAGGGCTACGTGGTGGGTCTCGATCACCTGACCGGTCTCGACGATGATCGGAATCTCACAGCTGCCTGCGCGCACCAACGCTTTCCACGCCGCAGCGGTGGCCAGCAAGATGGGCAGGGCGGGGTGAGTGTCGTTCATGTTGCGGTCACTGATGACGATGACGCTCTTTTTGTCCCAGGCGCACTCGGCAGCAGCGGCGCGCAGACGATCGAGCGCGCGAAGGGCGCCGGCGACGCCTTCGTTCACGTCATAAGTGACGCCGAGGCGGCGGACCGGATGGCGCGATTCAAGTTCTTGCATCTGACCGGCGTCCAGCACCGGCGACGTAGCGAAGGAAGACCGGCCGATGTAGGCGTCGAGGGACATCACATACGATTCGCGCAGCGGATCGATGGGCGGGTTGGTCACCTGAGCGAAGCGCTGCTTGCAGTAGTCCCAAATCGGACGTTGAAACGAAGAAAGAAAAGCGGGCGGCGCGTCGTCGCCCATGCTCCACATGGCCTCTTTGCCGTCGGCGCCGAGAGGCTGGAAGAGCATGCGGAATTGATCGTCGGTCCAACCCAGAGCGGCAGCGACGCGTTTCCGGTCGCTCATAGGACTGGGCGCCAGATCGGGGGCCGAATCGGCGGCCAAGTGCAGCTGCCGATCGGACGAGACTGGCTGGCCCGGCTCCAAGCGGAGGAACGGCGTTTCCGCAAGAGGATGGTCGCCGAAGTTCAGGAGTTCAGCGAGATCGTCGTTGCGATAGATTTTGCCGGCGGCGGGGTCGACCAATAGCATGTCGCCGGGGCCCAGGCGTCCGCGCTCGGCGATTTCCACGCCCTGCAAATCGGCCAGTCCAACCTCGGAACCGGCGATCAGCAAGCCGTCAGCGCTGAGCGTGTAGCGCATTGGCCGCAGGCCGTTGCGATCGAGCTTTACTCCGACCATTCGGCCATCGCCGAAAACCATGGCGGCCGGACCGTCCCAGGGCTCCTGCTCGCGGGCTTGAATCTCCAGATAGCGCCGCAAGCGCGGGCTGAGGGTATTGTCCGATTCCCATGCCGGGGGAACCATGCGCAGAATCGCGGCGGCCAGGCTGTAGCCGCGTTGCAGCAGATTTTCCAGAGCGTTGTCAAAACTGGCCGAATCGCTGACGCCTTCTTCGAGCGCGCGGAACCAATCGCCGGCTTCGAGTTCGCGGCGGAAATCGGCCTGGCGAGCGCGCTGCCAGCGACGATTGGCGCCGATGGTATTGATTTCACCATTGTGGCCCACGTAGCGGAAAGGCTGCGCGAGCCGCCAAGTGGGGCTGGTATTGGTGGAATAGCGCTGGTGAAAAACCGCGGACGTCGCGGTGAAAGAAGGCAGGCCCAGGTCGCGATAAAACGCGGGAACTTGCCAGGGTGCGAGCAGTCCTTTGTAGACCACGGTGCGCGACGACAGCGACGAAAAATACGTTCCGGGAACCGCGTCGACCTCGGCACGCTTGCGCATCAGGAAGAGAAGGCGTTCGAGATTGGCGGCTGGATCGATTGCTGCGAAATAGCACTGGCGGATCACGGGAAGTGTGGCGAGGGCGCGCGGACCGAGAATCATGGGGTTGGTGGGCACAATGCGCCAACCCAGACAGCGCAAACCTGATTTTTCAGCGATCGATTCTATAGCGGTGCGGGCGGGGGTTTCGCTGCCTGGCGGGAGGAAGACCATGCCAAGCCCAAAGGATTCGGGGAGCTCAATAGTGTCGTCGCGCGCGCATTTACGAACGAAAGCATCGGGAATCGGCACGAGCAAGCCCGCGCCGTCGCCGCTCGATCCATCGGCGTCGACGCCACCGCGATGGGTAAGGCGGAGTAAGGCGGTGAGCGCGCGCTCGACCACGGCGCGGGAGGCGGGAGATCCCAGCTGCGCGACGAAGCCTACACCGCACGCGTCATGGTCCACCGGGTCGCTCCAAGGCAAGCTTGTCACAGTACATTAGTACGTGTACGGCCGCGCTAAGTACAATCGACAATATGGATGCAACCGATTAGTTCCGCGCATGGAATCCTGCGTCTACCCGGTCGGCCGGATGTACCAGGGCGGGAGCCCGAACCGCCCATTTGCCAGATTCTGAGGGGCTTACGGACGGAGGAGCCCAGCCCCCCTTCCCTGCCTTTTTGGCCGTAAGTTAAAACCCGGGCTAATGGCCGGAGGCGCTTACCCGAGAAAATGCAGGGCGCCGTCGCCGGCTATGGAGACGTGGGTGACGTCCAGGAGATTTTCGATTTGGCGGGCCAGGACGGACTCGCTGCGTTCGGATTCGACGGTCATTTGAACGTCGAGAAAATCGCCATCGGGAGACGGATGAGCGATCAGGTGAGTGACGTCGAAGCGGCGCCGCCGGGCGAGTCCTAGCAGGCGCACCAGCGAACCTTCCGAGTGCTTCAAGCGAATTTGGTAAGTGGTCGCGCTCATCGCCGCCGTTCCTCCATCATTTCTGAGTTCGATTTGCCGGGACCGACGATGGGCCAGACGTTGGCTTCCGAATGAATAATCACGTGAACCAGCAAGTTGCCCGGCTCGGAGAGAATGCGGTCGATGGCCGGCTGCACTTCGCTGCTCTCTTCCACGCGAATTGCGGGAATGCCCATGGCGCGGGCGACAGCGGCGAAGTCCGGATTATCGGAGAGGTCCACTTCGCTGTAGCGGCGGTTATGAAAGAGTTCCTGCCATTGGCGGACCATGCCGAGCATGTGGTTGTCGAAAAGCAGAATCTTGATGGGCAGGTCGTAGCGCTTGAGGGTGGCGAGCTCTTGCAGGTTCATCATGATCGAACCATCGCCGGTCACGTTGACTACCGTGGCGTCGGGACGTCCCATTTGCGCGCCGATCGCCGCGGGCAAGCCGAACCCCATGGTGCCCAGGCCGCCGCTGGAAAGATGATTGCGAGGCGTTGAAAACGAGCAGTGCTGGGCGACCCACATCTGGTGCTGTCCGACGTCGCTGGCGATGATGGTATTTTCGTTGGCCTGCCGGGAAAGCTCGCTCAAAAACCAGGTGGCGGAAACTTCCGGGCTGTCCGGAGGATAGGTCCACGCATGAGAGGCTTTGTTGGCGGCGCACTCTTCGCGCCATTCCTGAATTTCGTTGAGCGGAATGGTGAGCTGCTTCAGGGCTCGACGCATGTCGCCGGTGACGCCTGCCTCTGCCTGGCGCAATTTTCCGATTTCGGACGGGTCGGCATCGATGTGAATCACCCGGGCGTGAGGAGCGAAGCCGGAGAGCTTTCCTGTGGCGCGGTCGTCAAAGCGCGCGCCGGTGCAAATCAGCAAGTCGCAGGATTGCACCGCGATGTTGGCGGCTTTGTTGCCGTGCATGCCCATCATGCCCAGGAAGAGCTCGTGGCCGGTAGGCAGCGCGCCCAAGCCTTTGAGAGTGGCAACCACCGGGATGCGGGTGCCGGAGACAAAGTCGCGAAATTCGTCGATGGCCTGGGCCATGCCGATCCCGCCGCCCGCATAGATTACCGGCTGGCGGCTTTCGCGCATCATTTCGATGGCGCGGTCCACCGCGTCCTGCGGCGGTTCGCCCAAATCGTCGGAGCCGCTGGCGTCGGCGAAACGGAAATCGCCGACGGTGTTGGCGATATCCTTTGGCAAATCGATCAAAACGGGACCGGGCCGGCCGGAGCGTGCAATGTGAAAAGCCTGGTGAACGATGGTGCCTAAATCATCGCCCTGCGCGGCCAAAAAGCTGTGCTTCACCACCGGCAGCGTGATTCCGAAAATATCCACTTCCTGGAACGCGTCGGTCCCCAGAAGATGGGTGGGCACTTGCCCGGTGATCACCACCACAGGAATCGAATCCATGAACGAATTGGCGATGCCGGTGACCAGGTTGGTGGCGCCGGGACCGGAAGTGGCCATGCACACGCCCACTTTTCCGGTGGCGCGCGCGTAACCGTCGGCGGCCAGGGCAGCGGCCTGTTCGTGGCGGACCAGGACGTGGCGGATCGAGGAATCGAGCAGCGCGTCGTAGACCGGCATGATCGCGCCGCCGGGATAGCCGAAAATAATGTCGACACCCTCTTTTTCGAGGGCCTTCACCAGGAATTGAGCTCCGTTCATCGCACTCCTTGCGCGGGCTTGGCTTTCGGTTGCAGCCACGACATTTGGGCGCGCAATGTCTCGCCCACCCGTTCGATGGGATGTTTCAAATCTGTTTCGAGCGACTTGTTGTAGTTTGGCAGGCCGTCTTGATATTCCTTAATCCACTCGCGGGCGAAGGCTCCCGACTGAATTTCGTCGAGAATTTTCTTCATCTCCTTGCGGACGTGGCCATCGACGATGCGCGGACCGCGGGAGAAATCGCCGTACTTGGCGGTTTCGCTGATGAACTTCAGCATCTGGGTGATTCCGCCTTCGTAGATCAAGTCGACGATCAGTTTCACTTCGTGCAGGCATTCGAAATACGCGGCCTCGGGCTGATATCCTGCCTCGACCAAGGTCTCCCATCCCGCAGTGATGAGTTCGGTGATACCACCGCACAGAACGGCTTGCTCGCCGAAGAGATCGGTTTCCGTTTCTTCGGGGAAGGTGGTTTCGATCACACCGGGGCGAGTGCCCCCGATGGCGTGGGCGTAGGCCAGGGTCTTGTCAAACGCGGTGCCGGAGGCATTCTGATGAATGGCGATCAGGCACGGAACGCCGCGGCCATCTTCGTATTGTCTGCGGACCAGATTGCCAGGGCCTTTGGGCGCCACCATGGCGACGTCGGTTTCCGAGGGCGGCTTGATGGTGCCGTAATGAATGTTGAAGCCGTGGCTGAAGAGCAAAAGCGCACCCTTTTTCAGGTTCGGGGCGACGGCATCGCGATAGATGGCGGGCTGCGCCATGTCCGGCGCGAGCATCATGACTACGTCGGCGCCTTTTACCGCTTCCGCGGGAGTTACCGGGCTGAATCCGTCCTGGGTGGATTGCGCCCAGGTTTTCCCGTTGGGCCGCAAGCCAAGAACTACATCGCAGCCGCTATCGCGGAGATTGAGCGCGTGCGCGCGCCCTTGGCTGCCGTAACCTAGAACCGCGATGCGCTTGCCCTCCAGAGCTTCGGGCTTGGCGTCCGCTTCCCAGTACATTTTTGCCATCTCTATCTCCCCTTGGAATTATTCTTGGAGCGAATTGCTGGTGACCGCCCCTTCGGAAGCGGACGAAACCAAAAAAGCGTACTTGGCGAGCGCGCCGGTTTTGTAGCGATGTGCGGGCGGCTTCCAGCCCGCTTTGCGCGAGGCCAGATCGGCGTCGACGTCGAGCCGCTGCGCTTTGACGTCTAGCGTGACGATATCCCCGTCGCGGATAAACGCAATCGGCCCGCCGGCCGCGGCTTCGGGCGCCACGTGGCCGACCATCAAGCCGCGGGTTGCGCCGCTGAAGCGGCCATCGGTGACCAGCGCGACCGAATCGCCCAGCCCCTGGCCCATAATCGCGCCGGTTACGCCGAGCATTTCGCGCATGCCGGGCCCGCCCTTCGGGCCTTCGTAACGGATCACCACAACATCGCCGGCTTTGATTTTGCCTTCCTGCACCGCGGCGAACGCGGCTTCTTCGGAATCGAAAACTCGCGCCGGGCCGGTCTGCTTGACGCGCTCGGTGCCCGCGACTTTCACCACGCATCCGTCGGGGGCGAGCGAGCCGTGGAGAATCATGATCCCGCCACGCGGCTTCAGCGGATTGGAGAGCGGCCGCAAAACCTCCTGGCCCGGAGTCTCCCGGGCGTCGCGGGCTTCCTCAAATATGGATCGGCCGGAAACGGTGGGCGAGTCTTGCAGTACGCCGGCTTCCATCAGCCGCTTGGCTACCAGGCGCTCGCCGCCCGCACGCTCCATGTCTACGGCAACGAATCGGCCGGCAGGCTTTAAGTCCGCCAGAGTGGGAGTTTTGGCCGAGATGCGATCGAAATCTTGTAGGGTGAACGGAACACCGATCTCGCTCGCAATGGCGAGCAGGTGCAGGACGCCGTTGGTCGAGCCGCCGGTAGCGGCGATCGAGGCCACCGAGTTTTCGAGCGCGGCGCGGGTGATCAGCTGCTTGGGCCGCACATCATTCTTAAGAAGCTGCATGACCAGCTTGCCGCATTCGAAAGCAACATTCGCTTTGCGCGGATCGGTCGCGGGGACGTCGTTGGACCCCAGCGGTGACATGCCGAGGAAAGCCATGGCGGTGGACATGGTGTTCGCGGTGAATTGGCCGCCGCACGCGCCTGCGCCTGGACAGGCGTGGTCTTCCAGGTCTTTGAGCTCGGCGACGCTCATTTTGCCCGCGGCGCACGCGCCGATTCCTTCGTACACGTCTTGCAGGGTGACGTCGTGACCTTGAAAGCGGCCTGCGGCGATCGAGCCGCCGTAGAGCATCAGCGACGGCAAGTTGAGGCGAGCCAAAGCCATCACTGTTCCCGGGATGGTTTTGTCGCATCCGGAAATGGCGATCACCGCGTCGAAGAGGTGGCCGCGGACGACGAGTTCGATGGAATCGGCGACCACTTCGCGGGAGACCAGCGACGATTTCATTCCTTCGGTGCCCATCGAGATTCCGTCGGAAACGACGATGGTATTGAACTCGAGGGGCGTGCCGCCGGCAGCGCGGACGCCTTCCTTAATCTTGGCGGAAATATCGCGCAGATGCAGATTGCAGGGCGTAATTTCGGTCCAGGTGTTGGCGATGGCTACCAGCGGCTTATCGATATCGGCGTCGGTGAGGCCGACGGCTTTGAACATGGCGCGCGCACCGGCGCGCGACACGCCTTTCTTGATTGCGTCACTTCGCATGGCGGTCATTTCGTTGTCGGGTCCCGTTTTCCTGTGCGCTGCCGGGCGATTCGTGCACAGTCTGTCGTGCGCACCGGTACGGCCAGCGTGGTTAACATTGGACTTCATTCATCCACTCAAGTCCAATTTATAGTTCTTGGTAGAGTCATAAACCTTGTTTATATCTCTTTATGGGGAAGAATACTTGCAGTGGAGATGAAACTCGAGATTCTTTGAGGGCTGCCCGGATCCGGAATGGATCCAGGTCTTGGAATTGGATTTCTGGCCGCCACGAGCGGCGGAGCTACGACTGAACCTCAGCGCGGCTAATTCCTTGACACCGTTGCGGGCGTCCCTTACATTACGTCTCGGAACCAAAATGAATATTCGACGTAGCGCGGCATGCTGGCGATTTGAGGCCTTCCTCTTTACGTTCCGCTTCCTCCATCGAGGGAGCGGCGAAAGAAAACCTGCCGGCGCTATGGCCACAACGTAGCACCTGAAGAAATTCCAGGCTTTCGATGGCCGCGAACCTCTCCCGGGAGGCGCGGCTTTTTTGTTTTAGGGCTGCAGCGTTATCCAGCGCGCGCGGTCGGAATGCGCTCACGACTTATGACTACGGCTGACACGAAGACGATCGCGCGAGTAGCTTTTCAAGGCGAACGCGGCGCCTTCAGCGAAGAGGCGGCGGTGAAGCTGCTGGGCGAAAGCGTGGGCTTAGTTCCCTGCCGATCGTTTGACGATTTATTTTCGGCGGTCGAACAAGGCACAGCCGACGCGGTGCTCGCACCCATCGAAAACAGCCTGGCGGGCTCGGTCCACCAGTCTTACGATTTGCTGCTCAAGAGCCGGCTGCAAATTACCGGCGAGGTGGTCGTGCCCATCGCGCATAATCTGATTGGGATTCCCGACTCGAGCATCGATGCGCTGGCCACCGTGGAATCTCATCCCGTGGCGCTGGCGCAGTGCGAGGAATTCTTCCGGGTGCATCCGCGCATCAAGCGCATCGCCAAGGACGACACCGCCGGAAGCGTTCGCGAAATCATGGAGCAGCGCGACCCGGCCCGCGGCGCGATCGCCGGACGCCGTGCGGCAGCGATCTATGGCGGGCAAATTCTGCGCGAGCATCTCGAGGATCACCGCGAGAATTACACGCGCTTTCTGCTGTTGGTTCCGCCATGTCCGGTTCCGGAGGGAGCCAACAAGCTTTCGCTGGCATTGCAGGTGAGCCATCTTCCCGGAGCGCTGAGCCGGGCGCTGGAAATATTTGCGCGGCGCAAAATCAACCTGATGAAGATCGAAAGCCGTCCGATTCCCGGCAGCCCGTGGCAGTACCGTTTTTACGTGGATTTGCAGGCGTCGTTGCGCGATGCGGACACCGCTAACGCGCTCGAAGAACTGAAGCAATGCACCGAAGACCTGCGTGTGCTGGGATGTTATCCGACCCATGCGCAGGCGGAAGAAAATTCCAAGAGCGGCAAAGGGGCTCGATCGTGATTATCAAAATGTCGTCCGGAGCAACCGAGGAGCAAATCCAACACATCGTCAAGCGGATCGAGGAGTGCGGCTGCCAGGCGCGACTCATCCGCGGGGTTGAAAATACGGTGATCGGCGTGGTGGGCAACAGCAACCAGCACCGCAACCAACTCGAGGCCCTGGCGGTGGCGCCGAGTGTGGATGAAATTATCGCCGTCTCGCATCCGTTCAAGCTGGTGAGTCTGCAATTTCATCCGATACGGTCGGTGGTCGATGTCGGCGGAGTGAAGATCGGCGGCGGCGATGCGGTGGTGATTGCCGGGCCGTGTTCGGTGGAATCCCGCGAACAGATTCTGGAAACGGCGCGAGGCGTCAAGGCGGCGGGCGCGCACCTATTGCGTGGCGGGGCCTACAAGCCGCGCACGTCTCCTTACGATTTTCAGGGGCTGGGAATCGAAGCGCTCGAACTTCTGAAAGAAGCGCGCAACGAAACGGGCCTGCCGATCGTGACGGAGGTGATGGGCACCGAGGAAGTGGACATGGTAAGCGAATACGCGGATATGCTGCAGGTGGGCGCGCGCAACATGCAGAATTATCCGCTGCTTCGGCGCCTGGCGAGCAGCAAGCGGCCGATTCTATTGAAGCGCGGGCCTTCGGCCACGGTAAAGGAGTGGCTGCTGGCTGCCGAGTATCTGCTTGCGGGAGGAAACGCGAATGTAGTGCTGTGCGAGCGCGGGATTAAGACCTTCGAATCCGAGTTGCGCAATACCCTGGACCTCGCGGGCGTGGCGCTGGCAAAGGAACTGTCGCATCTTCCGGTGATCGTCGACCCCTCGCACGCCACTGGTCGACGAAGCCTGGTCCCGGTCGCATCGGTCGCGGCGCTGGCCATCGGCGCGGACGGCTTAATTATCGAGGTTCACCCCTGCCCGGAGCGCGCGCTGTCCGACGGCCCGCAGTCGCTAACGCTCGAAGCGTTCGCCCAGGTGATGAACAAACTGCATGAGCCGATTCGGCAGCTCGCGCCGCCGCTGGCGTAGTATCATTCGTCCAAGAAATTCATTTTTCGACGACGGGAGGAATTGACATGTCCCTGGCGCACGCCCTGTTGGCGGAGATCGACCACGAAGCGAAGACTACGCAACGCGTGTTGGAACGGATACCCGAAGATAAAGTGAATTGGAAACCGCACCCGAAGTCGATGAGCCTCGGCGAGTTGGGAATGCACATCGCTTACGCGCCGCTGGTTCTCTCGGAGGTAGCGGTGAAAGACCTGCACGAATTTGGCTCCTCGCCGAAAATGCCCCCGCCCACCCGGCAGGCCATTCTGGATACCTTCGCGGCCAGCACTCAGAAGGTAAAGGACGTGGTGGGGTCATTCGATGACACACGAATGGCGTCGACGATAACGATGACCAAAGATGGAAAGACGATTATGGCCATTCCTCGCGCCGCGTTCATTCGCAACATCATGATGAACCACATCTATCATCATCGCGGGCAACTATCGGTGTATTTGCGGCTGCTCGACGTTCCGGTACCGTCGATTTACGGACCGAGCGCGGACGAAAAGCCTGCTTAACCACGGCTACCGCCAGCCTTGGGGCGTGCCGCGCTAGTAGGCTTTCGCGAAGTAGGCTTTTTCCGCGGCAGGTTCGTTGCAGACCAGGCAGCGGCCCGGAGCGGTATCCTGCTCGAGCGGAATGCATCGCAAAGTGGCTTTGGTGTCTTCTTTCGCTTTTTCTTCGCAGGCCGCGCTGCCGCACCAGTAAGCGAACGCGAATCCTTTTTCCACGATAGCCTTCAGCTCGCCGTATTCTTTGGGCTCAAACGTATTGGCCTGGCGGAAGGCCAGGGCGCGGTTGAATAGCGCCTGCTGAATCTCGACCAGCAACGCGCTCACCGCGTCGGTCAATCCCGCTTGCGGAACGAAGGCCTTCCCTTCCTTGCCGGGGCGGTCGCGACGCGCCAGCACCACAGTCCCCTTGGCGATGTCCTTGGGTCCCAACTCGATGCGCAGCGGCACCCCGCGCATTTCCCAGTCGTTAAATTTGAAACCGGGGCTGGAACCTTCCCGTTCGTCAACCTTCACACGAATGTCGGCGGCGACCAGCTCGGCACGAATTCGGCGTGCGGCTTCCATCACCAACCTCTGCTCGTCGTCGGTCTTATAGATCGGTACCACCACCACCTGGATCGGAGCGAGGCGTGGCGGCAGAATCAAGCCCTGGTCGTCGCCGTGAACCATGATGATGGCGCCGATGAAGCGGGTGGATAGCCCCCACGAAGTGGTCCAGCAATGTTGCAGGTTTCCGGTTTTATCGAGGTAGCGAATTTCAAACGCTTTGGCGAAGTTCTGGCCCAGATTGTGCGAAGTGCCCGACTGCAGCGCTTTGCCGTCACCCATCATCGCTTCGATCGAAAAGGTCTCGTTGGCGCCCGCAAAACGCTCCGACGCCGACTTGCGGCCGGAGATGACCGGAACCGCGGCATCGCGAATGGCGAAGTCCGCATAAATATCGAGCATCTGGCGGGTTTCGAATTCCGCTTCTTCCAGCGTGGCGTGGGCGGTGTGCCCTTCTTGCCAGAAAAATTCCAGGGTGCGCAGGAAGAGCTTGGTACGCAACTCCCAGCGCACCACGCTGTTCCACTGATTGATCAGCACCGGCAGATCGCGGTAGGACTGAATCCACTTGGCGTAGGAATGCCCGATGATGGTCTCCGAGGTGGGGCGAATCACCAGCGGCTCTTCCAATTTTTCGCCGCCTCCGTGGGTCACCACCGCCAGCTCGGGAGAAAATCCGGCGACGTGGGACTGCTCTTTATCGATAAAACTGCGCGGAATCAACAGCGGAAACGCCGCGTTGGCGTGGCCGGTGGCCTTGAAGCGCTTGTCCAGCGATTGCTGGATGTTTTCCCACAGCGCCCAGCCATAGGGCCGGACGATCATGCACCCGCGCACTGGCGCGTAGTCGGCCAGCTCGGCCTTCAAGACCAGCTGGTTATACCACTCCGAAAAATCTTCTGCGCGAGTGGGAAGTTTCTGTTCCGCCATGTTCTAGGATTCCAATCTGCAACGCGCCTGTGAACATGTCATTCTCGAGTGCGGGATTCCGATCCGGTTCGAGGTTCGGGCGATGGGCGTCGCGAGGACTTTAGGTTATGAGACGCGTGGGATGATGTCAACTCGCCTCTCCTCCCTGTCAACGCAAAGTAGAAATGTCCGCTTCCATGATTTCCTCCAGGGGTGATGGGCAGCCGGGCTATGTTTGGTTTGGTTGGTGGTTGGGGGTTTTGGTTTGCGATCGGTCAGTCCTGGAGGCCGTAGGCCGGAAGGGCTTACCGATCGCGGCGCATCGGGGCAGGGGTGCAACGGCAAATAACGGCCGCGGAAGCGCAGCCAGTGCGAGCCATCCAGCCGCCGCTCGATCTCCACTCGCGCCCTACGCGGCCCGGCCATCGGTGACCACCCGCATCGCCCGCACACTGAGCATCTCCTCCAGCCGTTGTTCCCGGCCCTGCGGTTGGTGCGCGTCCTGTGCCTGCCGCGGCGGAACGGCGAATCGTTGCTCCCACTCGGGAATAAAATGAATCTCCAAAAAACGATTGGCTCCGTCCAGGGTATCGATCCCGGCCAGGCGCATCTCTTTCACCAACCGGTCTTGCGCGGTGGAAAAAAATCGCTCGATCCGCCCCTTGGCTTGCGGACTGTGCGCGGCGATCCATTCGATCCCCACTTCTGCCAGTGCCCGTCCGAATTGCGTTCGGGCCGGCTGATCTTTCAACTGCTCCTCCCGCTGCGCTGGACGAGAAGTCACGAACATCCCATTTTTATCGGTGTATAAAGCCAGCGGCCGTCCGTGGCGGGCCACCCAACCCCACAACGTCCGCATGTTTTCTTCGGTGGTGTCATGTTCCACGAACCGTCCCCATAGCCGGCTGGTGGCATCATCGATCATCGCTACCAGATGACCCGCTGGACCCCGTTCCTCCAGCCACGCGTAGGGCGAACTATCCATCATCACCAGTTCACCGAATGCAGATCGCCGCGCACGCCATACCTGCACCGCTCGGACCCTTTTCGACCGCGGCCGCCACAGCCCGGCCTGGCTCATCCATCGCCGCAGTGTCTCGCGGCTCACCCGCAGGCCTTCCTCTTCCAGCTTCTCGCGCGCCAAGGTCGGCCCGGAATCTGCGTACCGCTGCCGCACCCGCTGCACCACCCGCTGTTCGAATCGCCGCGAGAATTTCCGATTCGAGCTTCGCCCACGCAATCCATGCAGCACTCCGCGGTCTCCTTGCTGTCTTACTCGCTGCAGCAAGCGCCGAATCTGCCGCTCGCTGAGCCGCAACCGCGCCCCGGCTTCTCGCTGCTTCAAATGCCCTTGCTCCACTTCGTGCAATACCCTCAGCCGATCTCGCTCTCGTTGTCCCAACTCGATCCGCTCCTCTTCCATCGGGCCCCCCAGCCCTTAGAAAAGCGGACATTTCTACTTTGCACAAACCGGACATTCTCACTTTGCAGCGACACTCGCCTCTCCTCGCCGCGCTGCCCGCGCCGATTGCAATGAAGATTGGCCTCCGCTAAGATTGTCGCTCGGATCGAAAATTGGTTTTTCCTCCGCCCTGCTGCGCATCCACGCTTACGGAGCTAATGATGACCATCGAAACTGACCAATCCCGCAGAATGGGCCGCTCGCTCTCCGAGTCGGACCCGGAAGTGGCCGCGGCTGTGTTTGAAGAGGTCGTCCGCCAATCGAACGGAATCGAGCTGATCGCTTCGGAGAATTTCGTCTCAGAAGCGGTGCTGGAGGCGATGGGATCGGTCTTCACCAATAAATACGCCGAAGGTTATCCGGGCAAGCGCTACTACGGCGGCTGCGAGAATGCCGATAAGGTGGAGCAACTAGCGATCGACCGCGCCAAGCAGCTATTCGGCGCAGAACACGCCAACGTGCAGGCACATTCCGGGACGCAGGCCAACATCTCCGTGTATATGACCGCGATCGAGCCCGGCGCGACCGTCCTGGGAATGAACCTGGCGCATGGCGGACACCTGACCCATGGGCATCCTCTGAATTTTTCGGGAAAGATGTACAAGTTCGTCGCGTACGGTGTGACCAAGGAAACCGAGAGGATCGATTACGACGAGGTAGAGCGCCTGGCGAAGGAACACCGACCGAAGATGGTGGTTTGCGGCGCCAGCGCGTATTCCCGCATCATTGATTTCGCGCGGCTTGGCGAGATTGCGCGCGGCATTGGCGCGATGCTATTCGTCGATATGGCCCACATCGCCGGGTTGATCGCCGCGGGCCTGCATCCCAACCCCGTGCCGCACGCGGATTTCGTTACCAGCACCACCCACAAGACCCTGCGCGGACCACGCGGCGGCATGGTGCTCTGCCGGGCGCAGTACGCCAAGGACCTTGACCGCATCACTTTTCCCGGCACTCAGGGAGGCCCGCTCGAGCACATCATCGCCGCCAAGGCGGTGTGCTTCCGGGAAGCCAGCCAGCCGGACTTTCGCGAATATCAGAAGCAAGTGATCGCCAACGCCAACGCTTTGGCACAGGGGCTGGCCAAGCGCGGGTTTCGAATCGTTAGTGGCGGCACCGACAATCACGTCTTCCTGGTCGACCTGCAAGCGCGCGGGCTCGCCGGCCGCGATGCGGAAGTGGCCCTCGACCGCGCGGCGATCACCGTGAACAAGAACGCCATTCCCTTCGATCCCCTGCCTCCGATGAAGCCGGGCGGCATGCGCGTCGGCAGCCCTGCGGTTACCACCCGCGGCATGCGCGAAGCGGAAATGGATCAAATCGCGTCGTGGATCGCCGACGTGTTGACCAACCTGAACGACGCGGCGACGGAACAGCGCGTCCGGAACGAAGTGCTGGCGCTCACGGCACGATTCCCGTTGTATCCCCGGCGCCTGGCCCAAGCGGAAGCGGCGCTGCAGGCGCATGCCGGTGGAGCGAAGCGGTAGCGAATTGCGCCGCGATAAATGCTAGATAATCTGAAGCTTCAGTTCCGTCGCCGCTCCGCTCCCGATCGAAAATGCCCGCACTGGGGTGGGAGCGTCGCCCCGCGGCGAAACGATCACGTAGGCGACCTCGGGGTAATAGGCCAACTCCAAGTCTCGTACGGATGGCCGGTTCTCGCCCGTCGGGTGCGAATGGTAAATCCCGCACAATTCCTCGCCGGCGGCCCGGATCTCGCGCATCAATTGGAATAGGTCGGCGGGAGCAATCTCATAGACGGTGGCGCTGGCGCTGGCTAGATTATTGGGCGCTGGATAAATCGAGGTTACAGTACCCTCACGCCCGCCGAGCAGTCCACAGCACTCGATACCCGGATCCTTGTGTGCCTCGTCCAGCAGACGATCCCAGATGACTCGGGTGATTGCGGTCGGCAGGGCCATGCCCAGAGTCTATAACTGCCTTGCGGGTTCTGCTGAGGCTGATTCGATCCGCGGCCTGCCAGCGGAGGCCCGCCTAATCGTCCCGAGGGAGTCACCATCGGGCCCGGTTAATCCCCAGGTTTAAAAATTCAACCCACGAACTGACTAATTCAACCCCTGCCGATTCGAGGCCTTTGCTGGCCGACGCGACGATACGCCGCAACTGGCTTATTTCCTGCGAGTTACGAATTCGCGTCCTGCTCGCGAGTTTGGCAGGGCGATTGCAATATACAAAGTGTCTGCTGGGACGGAGACAAGCTAGAGGGGAAAGACGATGACCGAAAAAAAGACGCCGGTTAAGTCAGCCAAGTCCCCGAAAGCCAAAAAGCTCGAAAGAAAAGAGCAGCCCGTCATTCGTAACCTGATAACGCGCTGGTAGAGTTCGGCAGCCGGGCAGGGTCTTTGGGACCAGTACTAAATCGAGTTCGAGGCAGTAAATTTCAGGCCGCATCGCGGCCCATCTTATAGGAGAGGTGAACGACTATGGCAACCAAGACTGCAGTGAAGGGCACCAAGAAGGGC
>Ga0302326_10002345_pt1 | contig 46368 bp, 38 predicted proteins | sample Palsa_T0_3_FD_202264 | JGI IMG/M metagenome (GOLD analysis project Ga0302326, IMG submission 202264) | Peat permafrost microbial communities from Stordalen Mire near Abisko, Sweden - Palsa_T0_3 | ecosystem: Environmental > Terrestrial > Soil > Palsa > Peat permafrost | place: Sweden: Abisko... | reverse complement strand
AATAGAGTGCGATAGGCTCAGAACAACGACTTGTTCCTGGAAGCCAACTTGACTACGGCCACAATCGGATCGGCACGTCCATTTCATTACCCAACTGCCAAGAGCGCTTTGCACTGCGGCAAAGTTTCGCTCGAATCGCTCGCACGTAAATTCGGCACGCCGCTCTACGTCTATTCCGCAGACCAAATCCTTGAACGATTGCAGCTTTTTCAGCAGGCTTTTGCACGCCGCGATCACCTGGTCTGCTATGCAGTCAAGGCCAATTCCTCGCTGGCAATTCTCAAGCTCCTCGCCCAAAAGGGAGCCGGGTTTGACATCGTCTCCGGCGGCGAACTCGAACGCGTGCTCATTGCGGCGCCTGAAGCAATCGATCGCGTTGTCTTCTCCGGCGTTGGCAAGACTTCTGCGGAGATCGATCAAGCTCTGCATGCCGGCATTCTTGAATTCAATGTGGAAAGCGAAGCGGAGCTTGAGCTTCTCGCCGCCCGCGGCAGAAAACTCAAGACAAAGGCTCGATTCGCCCTGCGCGTAAATCCCGATGTCTTCGCGGAGACGCATCCGTACATTTCGACTGGCTTGCGCGAACACAAGTTCGGCATCGACATCAGTCAGGCTCTCCGGATCTACAAACGCGCTGCGGGCAATCGCTGGCTCGAAGCACACGGCGTCAGCGTACACATTGGCTCACAGATCCGCTCCGTGGATCCCTTTGGGGCAGCGATGGAGCGAGTGAATAAACTCGTGCGCCAACTCAAGAGTGCCGGGATTGCGATCAGCGTAGTCGATGCTGGGGGCGGCCTTGGCATCGACTATCACGACGGTGGATTTGACGCGGCCGCGAAGTTGAATGAGTATGCCGCAGCACTCGACCAGGCCCTGGAAGGATTCGCGGGACGTTTGCTGCTGGAGCCGGGCCGCTTTCTCGTGGCGCAGGCAGGTGCGCTGGTGGCCCGCGTGCTGCACGTCAAGCGCAACGGCACAAAAACCTTCGTCATTACTGACGCCGCCATGAATGACCTGATTCGCCCTGCGCTCTATCAGGCCTATCACGAGATCGTTCCTGTCAGACCGCGAGCCGGCAACGCGCGCGACGTCGATGTCGTCGGCCCCGTCTGCGAGACCGGCGACTTCTTCGCCCGCGATCGCGCATTGAAGCCGCTTCGGCCTGGCGATCTGGTTGCGCTTCTCGACGCGGGCGCGTATGGAATGGCCCAAAGTTCCAACTACAACTCGCGGCTTAGGGCGGCTGAGGTGCTTATCGAAGGAAGGAGCGCCCGGCTGATTCGTCGCCGCGAGACAACAGCCGATCTTCTGGCTCCTGAGGTGATTGAGTCCAGAAGCTGATGCCTCACATTAATAAAGCTATGTGCAACTCGCTCACGATCTCATTCGTCCTGTTAAGGTAATCCGCGGAGGATTTTCTGATGCAAGTTCGTACGATGGCAGCGTGTGCGGTGACGTTGGCAGCGCTGGCCTTGGGGTTTTCCATGACTTCTCACGCCGACCCTCTCAAGGTAAAAACCGAACAGGGCAAGATTCAGGGCAAAACGATTAATAACGGCAAGGTGAATGCGTTTCTTGGTCTGCCGTATGCGGCACCGCCGGTGGGCGATCTGCGCTGGAAGGCACCCGAACCTCCAGCCAAATGGAAGGGAACGCGCGATGCTACTAAATTCGGCGCGCATTGCGCGCAGGGCCGCGTATTTGACGACATGATTTTTCAGGACAGCGGACCAAGCGAAGACTGCCTCTATCTGAATATCTACGCACCAGCTGACGCCAAGGACCAGAGTAAGCTCCCCGTCATGTTCTGGATTCATGGCGGCGGCTACTCCGGTGGCGCAAGTTCGGAGCCCCGCCACAACGGTGATTTTCTTCCGCTGAAGGGCGTCGTGCTTGTCACCATCAACTATCGCCTGGGCGTCTTCGGGTTTCTGGTCACGGACGAACTAGCCAAGGAGGCCAATGGAGCGGCAGGGAATTATGGCTTGCTGGATATGGTTGCCGCACTCCATTGGGTGAACGCCAACATCAAGAATTTCGGCGGCGATCCGGGCAATGTCACCATCTTTGGAGAAAGCGCAGGCTCTTTCGCCGTCAGTACGTTGATGGCTTCACCGCTGGCGCAAGGCCTCTTTCAAAAGGCCATCGGTGAGAGCGGCGCAGCCTTCCCGGGCGGATTGGCCCTGGGCGGCGACACAGTGGCGGAGCGCGCAAAGGCCGATGGCGCCTGGATGGAATCTATCGGCGCGAAGTCGCTCAAGGATCTGCGCGCCATGTCGACCGACCAGTTGCTCGAAGCCGCGAAGAAGAAGACACCGGGCGGTTTTCCGCCGGTTGTGGATGGCCGGCTACTCACGGAGCCGGTTCCAGACACGTATGCGGCAGGGAAACAAGCGCATGTGCCGCTGCTGGCCGGCTGGAACGCGGATGAGGGGAGTTTTTTGGCAATGAGGGGCATGACCGCGACGCAGTGGAATGCCATGGCGGACGGGCTTTTCAAGGAGCGCTCTGCGGCTTTCCTGAAGTTTTACCCGGCGGACAGCGATACCGTAGCTCTCCGTTCGGCCATCGACTACGGAAGCGACAACTTCATCGCATTGGGCACTTGGAAATGGCTCGAAGCGCAAAACAAAACTGGCCAGTCCCCGGTTTTTCGGTATCACTTTGAACTCGCAGCCACACCTAGCAAGTATCATCCCGGAACGTTTGCCTTCCACTCCGATGACATAGAGTACGTCTTCGGCACACTCGACACGCGCCCAGGGTGGACCGTGCGTCCGGAGGACCGCAAGCTGAGCGACGAGATGATGAGCTATTGGACCAATTTCGCTCGGTCGGGCGATCCGAACGGACCTGGGCTGCCGATGTGGCCAAAGCTTGGTGCCGACGACGCTCTGATCCACCTCAATGATCCGATTACGGCTGGGCCCGACACGCTTCGCGCACGCTACGAGTTTTTGCTCGAAGGAATTCCTCCGATGCGATTCTGAAGGAAGCTTATGTAATGCATGAAAGGCCACCTTTGGGGTGGCCTTTCATGTTCTTGCGCTTAGGAGATACAACCTGAATGCCGGGAAGATCAGTGGTCTGTGCCGGAAGCAGCGGCAAATCCGGCCGCTTGTCCAGCCGGAATCGATGAGATCCGCGGAGGATCGGCAAATGAGGCAGTCTTAGCATTGATAGCTGCGGAATAGTCTGCTCCCAGGCCCAGCTTCTTTAGTGCGCGCGAGTCGGGCATCAGCTTGGTCTGCCAGCCCTGATCGGCCTGATACTTCTGCATCGCAGCCTCTGTGGTCGAGTCCCACTGTCCGTTCGCCTCGCCGCTTAGGTAGTGCTCGTGGATCAATGCCTGTTGGATCTCGGTGACGCGGGACGGCTCGATCGCCTGTTGCCCACGCTTCGCGTGCACCTTTAAGACATGCCCTTTTCTCGCAGCAGTGCCGCCTTTGTGGCCGCGGATGGCGGATAAGTGCGCATGGCTGGTGGGGGAAACTTTGTGCACACGAGAGGCGAGCGCCGGAACGGCGACCAGGGCTGAGGACAAAAACAGACCCAGGCTTGCTCGGAATAAAAGCATGCTGGCTTCCTCTCAAGAAACAGATTTGCTGGGATACCTATCCCTAAATTCTATCGAGTCTCACTATCGTACGCAATCAAAACTCGTTCGGCATGAGGAAAATACAAGGATTTTCTCAAATGTAACTTGAAAACCCTAACGCTACGTACCTTTTTCGCTTGTTCTTCTCCATTCGGCGTCGTGAAGGCCTAAGGGCCTTACTCGGAGCCGGCAGAAAAGATGCGGAATCGCACCCTCTCAGCCGACGACAAGCTATTGCAAGGTGCCGCCGATGTAGTTGATTCCATCGCCAGGCCGCCGCGGATCCAATACTTCAAACACAACGTCATCACCGGTCTTGAGCCGGCCGACTACGGCATCGTATTGTGCCTTGGTACTTGTGGGCTGCTTGTTGATGCGGATGATCACGAGCCCCGGCTCTAGGCCTTGCAGGTCTGCGAAAGAACCCGTGCGAACCGACTGAATCACCACGCCTTGTGCGTGCAGGCGGCCGCTGACTGCCGGTGGAGCTTCGCGGACCACGATGCCAAGCTTACTCTCGCCCGCGTCGGCTTCCTCGTCAGGGGCTGCGCTCGATTGCGGGTTATTCAACTCCGCGAAGACCTTGTCGCGATCACCCACAGTAACGGTCGTGTCGGTCGGTTTGCCGTCACGCACGAAGCCAAGCCGGATGCTGGAGCCTGGTTTCCGGCTCGCAATCTCATTGACTAGATCGTCGCCGTCCTTGATCGGTCTGCCATCCACCTGGGTGATGATGTCGCCCGGCTTGAGTCCGGCCTTGTCGGCAGGGCCTCCAGGTTGAACCTGCTGGACCAGCACGCCGGTCTTGAATCCGTAAATACGGTTGACCGCTCCGGACAGATTGGGCCTGAACTGGATGCCGATGGACCCGCGGGTCACTTTGTGGCTCGGGCTGATGAGGTCGTTGTACACCGAAACGACGGTGTTGGACGGCATCGCAAAACCAATGCCCTGGTAGCCGGCCGACTGTGTGTAGATCGCCGTGTTGACGCCGATTACTTCCCCATTCATGTTCAACAGAGGTCCGCCCGAATTGCCGGGATTGATCGCGGCGTCGGTCTGGATGAAATGCTGAAACTGGCCGGGAGCGCCCTGATCGATGGTGCGGTGCTTGGCCGAGATGATGCCCGCGGTAACGGTCTGCGCCAGCGCGAAGGGGCTGCCAATGGCCTCGACCCAGTCGCCCACCTCCGAGGTATCGGAGTTGCCCAGTTTCACAATCGGCAATGGCGCACTGGTGTCGATTTTGATCACGGCGAGATCGGTCGCCTTATCGGTTCCAATCACGCGCGCCGGTCGACCGAGGTCTTGAGTATCCGGATCGGTGGAAAGCTTGACGTAGATCTTGTCGGCCTTCTCGATGACGTGATTATTCGTGATGATGTATCCCTTGGAATCGACGATGAACCCGGAGCCGAGCGATTCACGTACCTGTCCGTCATCGCCTCCGCCATCCTGGTCGGGAGCTTGGCCGCCAAAGAAGCGGTTGAAGAAGTCTTGGAAATTATCCTGGCCCTGACCTTGCCCCTGGCCTTTTCCCGGCTGATCGCCGTTCTGGTCGTCATCGCCACCCCCGTCGGGGTTTTGCGGCATCTGCTGAAGGCCGTGTGGATTCCGGCGCCGGTTCGTGGACTGCTTGGGCAGCGTCTCCGTGTTGATGTTGACCACTGCTGGACCCACCTCTTTGGCAATCCGGACAAACTCATTGGGAGGCACGGAAGAATTGACCACGTGAAGAGGCGTGGCATCCGTGCTCTCGTTCTGCTTTTCCTGTCCGCGCACGCCATGCGCGACAAAGGAGCCGCCAACAATCGCGGCCGAAAGGGTAGCAAGCACAACAAAGGTTGATGCGAGACGGCGGGAGCGCAGCCGTTCGAAAATCGATTTCATGAGTTCGCTGACCTCGTTTTGCGCGACCAGCCCTTGGGGCTGGAGCGTTGATTGCACGTTCTTACAGTATAGCGACTGGCACGGGCTTCGGAGCGAACTCGGCCAAGCTGCCGGACGCATGCCCGACGCGACGAAATATCTCTAATGCTTGGAATTTCCACCTTGGCAGCAATCATCGGCGTCAGTGGATTAGACGCAAGTTGAGCGCAAAGAGTCGTTCAGCGGGCGTGCTAACATCCTGCATGGAATTCAGGAAGAGATACAAGGAACTTATCGCGCTGGCGGTGTTTGCAATGGGTGGAGCATTGCTTGCGGGGCAGAATACGCAACCGAGCGGTCCACCAAGCATCCCGCCAAGCATCATGGACCGGCTGAATGCCATGATGGCCGGGGGCATGAGCGTTTGGACGCCTGAACAACTGAGCACGATGGAGCGGCTGCGCGATGCCGCGATGAAGGACCCGTATGCGTTGGATGAGCTGCGCCACCTGACCGACAACATCGGGCCGAGGCTCAGCGGCTCGCCGCAAGCACAGCAGGCCGTCGACTTCGTTGCCGGCGAGATGCGCGCGCTGGGCGCCGAGGTCACGCTGGAGAAGGCGACAGTGCCGCACTGGCTGCGCGGTGCGGAAAAAGGGGAACTGATTTCCTGGCCAGGCCAGACACCCGGCACGACGCAGAAAGTCGTGCTGACAGCGCTCGGTGGAAGCGTGGCTACACCTCCAGAAGGTCTTTCGGCCGAGGTTGTGGTGGTCGATGACTGGCAGCAGCTTCATGCGCTGGCGCCCGAAGCGGTTAAGGGCAAGATTCTCCTGTTCAACCACAAATTTGACAAAGAGCTGGCAGCGCAGGGCGACGGCCTGAATGCTTACGTGGGTGGAGTGGTCTACCGAGGCGCGGGGCCGATTGCTGCTGCGGCGGCGGGTGCTGTGGCGGTCCTGGTGCGATCCGTGGGCGGAGCGGATTTTCGGCTGCCGCATACGGGCATGACGCAATACGCACCGGATGAGCCGAAAATTCCTGCGGCCGCGGTGACTGCAGAGGATGCTGATCTGCTGAAAGACCTCACCAGCCAGGGGCCTGTGAAATTGCATCTCACACTGACGCCGCAAACGTTGCCCGATGCGCAAAGCTATAACGTAATTGCAGGCTGGAAGGGAACTGAGCATCCTGAGCAGGTCGTCGTGGTGTCGGGCCATCTGGATTCATGGGACCTGGGCACGGGAGCGATCGACGATGGCGCTGGCGTAGTGGTTTCTATGCAGACGCTTCATCTCCTCAAAGAGCTGGGCATTCATCCTCGGCGGACGGTGCGCTTCGTCGCCTGGATGAGCGAGGAAGAAGGTTCGGAAGGTGCAGCGGCGTATATGGTGGATCACAACAACGAGATCTCAAATCACGTCGGAGCCATTGAGTCGGATCTCGGTGCGGATCATCCGGCAGGAATTTATTACGCAGGGAAGAGCGAGCTGGGGCAGTGGTTGCGGCCGGTCGCGCAGGTCCTCGATGCAATTGGCGCGGAGACATTGGTGAGTACGCCCGAGACAGGTGAAGACATTGCCGGATTAACCGCGAAAGGCGTGCCGAGTTTCGCGCCTGTCCAGGACAGCCGCTTCTACTTCAACTATCACCACACAGCCGCCGACACGTTCGACAAAATCGATCCGAAGCATCTGAACGAGAACGCTGCGGTGATGGCTGTTCTGGCCTATGCATTGGCGGACTCGCCCGAGCCGGCTCCGCGCTAGCGGCTGGCTCACTTCGATTCGCGAGTCTCGACGCGGCCAGCGTTGACTATTGCCGCAAGGCGGGTGAGGAATTCTCGCTGTGCGGGATGGACTCTCTCGTTCGCCTCCGGCAGAGTGAACCACGCGGCGCGGTCAACCTCGGGAAACTCCTGCATCTTTCCAGATTTTGGAGGCCACTCCATCGAAAACATGTTGCTGCGGATTGCGTCGGCATCGCAATCTCCTTCGACGGCCCACGCGGTGACGACTTTGCCGGAGCTTAGCTTGATCTCGGACAGCGAATTCAACTCGCCAGCGGCCGGTACGAATCCGGTTTCTTCCTGAAATTCTCTTTTTGCTGCGGCGAGTGCGTCTTCCCCGGCATCGTATTCTCCCTTGGGAATCGACCACGCGCCGAGGTCCTTCGTCTTCCAATATGGTCCGCCGGGGTGAACAAGGAAAACCTCGATCATTCCGTTACGCCGGCGATAGAGGAGAATTCCTGCACTCAATTTCTGCATTGATTCAAGTTCCTTGCCTCAGCTTAGACGATGGCAGAGTTCCCGCGTTGTCGTTCAGCCTACGCGATCCGATGCGCCGCTTAGCAAGTGATCATGCTTCGTGCGCCGTGGGAACGTGCGGTGGCGGAACCAATTCGGTCAGCGCAATTCCAGAGAGGATCAGCAGCGCGCCGAAAGCGGGCCGCAGACCGAGGCGCTCGCCCATAAAGAGAAAGGATGCAATCCACGCGAAGACCGGCTCCATGGTTAGCAGGAGGGCGATGTGTGTCGAGGGCAGAATAGCCTGAGCCCAGCTCTGAATCGAGAACGCGGCGGCGGTGGCGAGAGCCGAAGCAATAGCAAGAGAAACGATCAGTCTCGGAGTGAAGTGAATCTGCGGATGCTCGATCATCGGCAGACTAATAGCCATGAACATCGCGCAAAATCCTACCTGCAACAGCGCCAAGGGCTGAAACGGGATGCGTGGCGATACATGGCTCAGCGCAATGCAGTGAAATGCGAATCCGATCGAGCAGCCAAAAGTGAGCACGTCGCCTAAATTAATCGAAGAGAAGTCGGGAAGAAGAGCGGCGATTCTGTCGAATGCTGCGTGGCCGTGAGCTTGCATCGCGGCAGGAGCGGTCAACAGCAGAATTCCAACGAATGCCAGGACAGCGCCTGTGTAGGCATTCCAACGCGTCGGACGCGCGTTGGGCGGGCGCAGCGCCGGGACTGACGAGAACAACGGCACAAGCACAACAACGAGCCCCGTGATAAATGCCGACTTCGATGGCGTGGTCCGAACGAGCCCGATGGTCTGAAACTGATACCCCACCGCGAGAAAGAAGCCAACCACCGCACCCGCTGCCAGATGACTCCAACGAACGCCTTGCCAGGAGCGGTGATAGGCGACCGCGAGCAATCCAAAAGCCAGAGACATCCGCACCAGGTTGAATGCAGCCGGCGTCGCGTCGGCCAGCGCGGATTTGATGAGCACAAAAGTCGAGCCCCAGACTGCGACCACAAACAACATGAGGAGATAGGCGCGCAGCTTCATGAGTTTTGAATCCTGTGCAACTGCGGAGAGCATTCAGATCTGGAGATTCAACGCGAATCGGTCTTTGCAGCGTAGGACTGCCTGCCAGCGACAAATGTTTCGAGCACATTTGTTTTGAGGATGGCCCGCGCGTCAACTTTGTAGAGATCGCGATCCACGAGAACAAAGTCCGCATCGTATCCGGGCGCGAGTCTCCCTTTATGCTTTTCCGCAAACTCGGCGTAGGCCGAACCCTGCGTATACGCGTAAAGTGCCTGCCCCCGGGTGATCTTGTTTTCCGGATAGTAGGTCTTCATGCCGCTCTCATTCATGCGCGTGACCGCTGCATAGAGGCCGCGAAAGGGCGTGATTGGCTCCACGGGATAATCGGTTCCGAATGCCAGCGGAACGCCTGCATCGAGAAACGCCTTCCACGCATAGGAATACGCGGCGCGCGCCGGGCCGAGGCGATCTTCAGCCCAATTCATGTCTGTGAGGAGATGATTGGGCTGCATCGACGCGATGACGCCGAGCTGCCTGAAACGCGGGATGTCGGCAGGATCGACGACTTGCGCATGCTCGATGCGGTTGCGCGCGGTTTTCGAAATTCCCGGTTGCGAATATGCGTCAAGCGCCATCGCCGCAGCCTTGTCGCCGATGGCATGGAAACCGAGCTGGAAGCCGGCCTTGGCCCGTTCGACCGCCATGGCGTTCAGTTGCGCCTGCGTATATTGCGGCAGGCCACTGTTGCCCAGATCGTCAGTAAACGGGGTTTTCATCGCTGCTGTGCGTGAGCCGAGCGATCCGTCCATGAATCCTTTCAAAAACCCCGTGTGCAACATCGGATCGTTCAGGTCGTGATGCTCTCGCATTTTTATCAACTCGGGGAGTGGGTCCTTGAAAGGTAGCCACTCCGTGATGCGGACCTTGAGAGCGCTCTCCTTTTCCATCTCCTCGAAGATAAGGAAGTCTTCCCAATCACTGAAATCCTGGACGCTGGTGATGCCATGTGAAACAGCGTCGGCGATGGCTAGCTCGTCGCCGCGTCTGCGCTCCTCGTGTGTCGGCGGAGGAATTACTTTGTAGACCAGCCCCTGTGCGGACTCGCGAAGAATGCCTGTTGGTTCGCCATCGGCGTCGAGATCGATGGCTCCGCCCTGCGGCGGCTTGGTCGCGCCGGTGACACCTGCAGCCTTGAGCGCCGCAGTATTCGCGATTGAGATGTGGCCGTCGATGCGGTCGAGGAATGCGGGATGATCACCGGTGACTCTGTCCAGATCCTGGCGGGTCGGCAGTGTCCTACTCGCCCACAGCGTGTGATCCCAATTGCCGCCGGTTAGCCAGTGTCCGACGGGAGCAGCGTCAGCAAACGTCTTTGCCTTGAGCAGCATCTCATCGAGCGACCCGACGCCGGTGAGATCGACGTTAAGCTTCGTTTGTCCCGCGCCGCCCAAATGTGTGTGCGCATCGTTGAATCCGGGAAAGACAAACGTGCCGGTCTCGCCCGTGTTTAGGTCGAGAAGTACTGTTTTCAGTCCGGCGAGCCGCTTGATTTCCTCATTGGAGCCGATTGCAATCACTTTGCCGTTGGCGATGGCCATCGCTTGCACAGTCTCCGGCTTGTCTTCGGCAAAACCTGCTCCGGTGTAAATGACGCCATTGAAGAGGATAATCTCGGGAGCTTCCACATTGATTGAATTTGCGACTTTCGTCTTGGATGAGGAAGTTTGCTGTGCGTACAAAGTTGGTGAGAGGCACGACGATATTGACGCGATTGATGCGGCAAGCAGAACGAGAGAGGCACGCATGGGCGGAGTCTACCAGAGGGTGCTATTGTTCCGCGGCCCATTCCGCGACGGCAAGTGTGAGGAGCAGCGCCCTCCGCAAACCGAGTTCACGATTCTTGTCGCTGTACCACTCGGCAAGTGTGTGAGCGCCGCCGCCATCGCCCCCAGCACCCATGGAGAGGGCAGGAACCCCGCGTGCAATGGGAATGTTGGCGTCGGTCGAACCGAGGCGGAGGTCGGTGCGAATCCCGAGATGACGGTCAACCGAGCGCAACGTTTCGAGCACAGGGGAACCGGGAGGCAGCTGCGCGGCGGGCCGGTCACCGATTCTTGTGATGGTGAAAGTGAGTGGTCCGCGACTGCGGCCACGAAGCGCTTTGGCAATCTCATTTGCACGACTGACTGCACCTTCGACGGCGCGATGGAGCGCCACCTCAAGACGCAAGAGCTCGTCGGAGCTTGTCGAACGAAAATCAATCGAGCCGACCGCGCGCTCGGGGATGGAATTCACGCTCGTGCCGCCGTGGATTGTTCCAATGTTCAGCGTGGTACGCGGTTCGTCTGGGAGTTGGGTTTCGCCGACGACGGCAAGTGCCGATGCAAGAGCGGTTATCGGGTTTGGTGTGCCGGCGTCGGTAAAGCTGTGGCCGCCCGGACCGCAGATTTCAACTTGGAACCGCAGGCTACCGAGAGCCTGGGTCACGGCCGAGTCAGCTCCCGCTCCATCGAGAACGACATGGGCAGCCACGCGGCCTGCCAGAATAGATTCATTATAGAAATGGCGAATGCCTCGTAGATCGCCTTCACCTTCCTCACCCACATTTGCGATCACTATCAGGGGCACAGGCAATTCAACCTCAGCGACGACGAGCGCGCGGACAAGTGCCAGCATACCGGCCACGCCTGCGCCATTATCGGAAGCGCCTGGCGCTTCGAGGCGGAGGCATCCGTCTGCCTCACTCACGCTGGGGTTGAGCGGCGTAGAGGCCGGGAAGACCGTGTCAAGGTGCGCCGAAAGCACGACCACTGGACCACTGCTCTCCGCAGGCAGATGAGTTGCCGGAACAATGCCGATTACGTTGCCGGCGGCATCGGTGTTGACTTCGGCCAGACCCAATTTGACAAAACATTCAGAAATCCACGCGGCCCGTGCTCTCTCGCCAAAGGGCGGAGCGGGAATCGCAACCAGCTCCGCCTGCCAATCCATGATGGTGCGCGGATTGTTGTGCATCCACGCAAAGGCGGCATGAACCTGGCGTCGCGCAGCGAGCGTCGTTACCCTTGAGAACGCCGTGCTGCGAGCAAAAAGAACCATACGGATGGTCTCAGGGTATCAGGGGCGGAGATTCTTGGTTTTTTCGGAGTTCCGTCTTCTAATCGAACTCTAGTGCGACTATGCATCTTTGTACTCGACCGAATGCAGAAAGAGACCCCGCGCAGGCGCAGTGGGTCCGGCAGCGGAACGAGAACGGGCCGCGAAGAGACCTGGAATGGCTTCAGCTTTGAGATATCCTCGTCCCACATCGAGCATCGTGCCGACAAGATTGCGCACCATGTGATGGAGGAACCCGTTGCCGCGAACGCAATAGATGAAGAGATTGGCGTCTTCGGTCTCCTGCTTTGTCCAGGTCGAGGAGAAAATCGTGCGGACGGTTGAATGCTGTTCCTCGACATTTGCGGATTGTGCGTCAGCAACTTTCTCGTTTCGCGTGATCGAATCGGGATCGGTGGCGGCGAAGCTCAGAAAATCGTGCTCGCCCATGAAATGCTGTGCTGCCGATTCAAGCCCGTTGAAATCCAAAGGCCAAGGGAAGGCATAAACGTAGCGAGCGAGGAAGGGCGAACAAATGCCTTCGCATCCTGACTTCATAAGCCTGACGCGATACTCGTAAGTTTTCGCTACCGCGGAGTGCCGGGCGTGAAACGTGTCAGGCATGGTCTTCGCTTCCAGTATCCGGATCGATTCAGGCAATGTGCGATTCAAAGCTCGTTGCAGATTCTCAGCGGGAATCGGAGCGCGTAAGGCAAAGCTTGCTACCTGGGCCAGGGCGTGCACTCCCGCATCGGTGCGACCCGAACCCTGAGGCAAGGGAACCTCGCCGATAACTCGACCCAACGCCTGTTGGAGCTCGCCTTGAATCGTTCGCTCGCGGGGCTGCACTTGCCATCCGCTAAAGTCGGTTCCGTCGTACGCCAGAGTCAGCTTCCACGTATGCAGATCGGCGGCAAATGAACTGGTTTCGGGCATGGGTATCTAGCTGAATAACAGGGTAATTGACCAGAATGGCGAAGGAAGTTAGGACCACGACTGCGATATACTCAGCATCACGAATAATTTTCATTTGGAACGTATTGAAATCTGAGGATCCGGACAAGGGAACGAATCGTCGACCGCGCGCGTATTGCCTGAAAGTGAACCTGTTCGACAGAAGCGGCAGGCAAATTGCGGCCGGAAACCTCACATAGTGCGTCCGGAGAGGTTCTCCTGGCGTCTTGAAGAATGGCACCCCACATGCCCCAGCCACTCGTGGAGAGAAATCATGCATTCGTTCGATTTTCGTGTGTTTGAACAGCAGGATGTGGACGTGCGGCAAAGAAGAAGGAAATCGGGAAGTACGCTCCGCGCCATTGCGGCCGCAGCGCTCATGTTGGCCACGGGCATGCCCGCCGGGTATGCCCAGGAGACGCCCACAACCACAACGAACAAGGCCGCTTCGGTGTTGCCATCGGCTCCGGTTCCGACACCGACCGAGCCGTTGTCGATGCGCCAATCGCCCCGTGACTTTTCCAAACCTGCGGGCCGCCTGCTCGGCGATCCGATCAATATGTACAGGCCCACAACCATTGCCAGGGCCGACTTCAACAATTCCGTCCGGCTGCAGGATCTGGTGAAGGACGGCAAAATCTATCTGAGCCTTTCCGATGCCATCGCGCTTGCCCTCGAGAACAACTACGACATCGCGATCTCGCGTTACTACCTCGACATTGCCGACGTCGATATTTTGCGAGCCAAAGCAGGATCGCCTCTGCGCGGCGTCGGCGCAGCAGTTCTGCAGAACACGCAGGGCGGCACATCGCAGACACTCAGCCAGAGCGGAGCCCCCGGCACAGTGAGTGGCGCCACCACCGGCAGCGAGGGCATCGTTCTCACCACGGATGGCGTTGGTCCGACTCCGGAGCAGCGCGATCCCGTCATAGGCGGCGCGCTGCAATTCGACCGTCAGGAATCGCCACAAACCAACTCGTTTTCTCCCCGCTCATTTACCAACACAGATACGTACAACTTTACCTACGCGCAGGGTTTTTCGCCCGGCACTGCGCTGAATCTTAGCTGGAACAACAGCCGCACCACGACGACGAATTTCTTTAGTTCGTACAGCCCACAGATCTTATCGAGCTTCCAGGCTAAAGTAACCCAGCATTTGCTCCAGGGTGCGGGATTCTGGGTAAACAACCGCTTCATTTATGAAGCCATTCTCGATCGCCGCATCACCGACTCCACATTCCGGTTGCAGATTCTCACGACCGTGAATCAGGTGGAGAATATTTACTGGGTCGTCGTCAGCGCTTACGAGGATGTGCAGGCGAAGGAACGATCGCTCGAACAGAGCACGAAACTCGGAAACGATACCCGGAAGCAACTCGATATCGGCACTATGGCGCCGCTCGATGTTGTGCAGGCAGACTCTACCGTGGCCACAGACAAACAGGCGCTCATTAGTTCGCAAAGCAACTTGAACTACCAGCAGCTTGTCTTGAAGCAGGCAATCGCGCGCAATCTGAACGACCCGGCGCTGGTCGCGGCGCCGATCATCCCCACCGATCGCGTGAACCTTGACCCTCTGCCGGAAGAGAAGCAGACTCCCGATGAGCTCGCGCAAGTTGCGTTCAAGAATCGCCCGGAGCTGGAGCAGGCGGTACTCTCGATCAAGAAAGACGAAATCACATTGCGTGGTGCACGTCAAAATCTTCTGCCTACGCTCGATGTGTTCGGCTACTACGGCGCACAGGGCATCGGCGGCGCATTTAACCAGGCTTCCTGCCAGATAGCGATAGCTTTCGGCGAACCTTGCACACCTTTCGCCACGAGCGGCTATTCGGACGTGTTGGGGAACCTGGTCAACAGCAGTTCGCCCGACAAGGGCATCGGGTTCAATTTCCAGATCCCCATCCGCAACCGCACTGCACAGGCCGATCAGGCCCGCTCACTGATCGAATACCGGCAAGCCGAGATGCACCTGGAACAGCTTTACACGCAGATTCGCATGCAGGTGGTCGCGCAGCAGTATGCGCTCGCCAACGATCGTGCTCAAGTACAGGCTTCTCTCGCGGCGGAGGATTATGCGCGGCAGAGCCTGGACGCCGAGCAGAAAAAACTGCGGCTTGGTGCTTCGATCACGGCAAACGTGCTGCTGCAAGAGCGCAACCTGGCCAATGCGGAAAATAGCCGGATCACGGCCAACCTGACGTACGCCAAGGACCGTGCGCTCTTGTATCAGGTGTTGGCGTCGACGCTCCAGCACTATGGCATCAACATGAATGACGCTGCAACCGGCAAAGTTGAAACCGCGCCGGTAATTCCAGGTCTTCAGCCAGCCTCGAACACGACTGTTGCTCCAACCACGCCTCCGTCGAGCAACTAAGTCAACTAGCATTTCGTTGTGCATGTGGAACGGCCCAACTCTTCTCAGAGCCGGGCCGTTTTTCTGTGGGCCGCGATGCATTGGTGATGATCGGCGCGAATCGAATGAGACTCGTCTCTATCGGTCGGCGACTCGGTCGAGGAGATCGAAGAACTCCGGAAAACTAATGGCTGCGGACTCCGCGCCCTGAATAAGTGTTTCTCCTTCGGCGCGAAGGGCCGCAACGCTGAAGGCCATGGCGATGCGATGGTCGCCCCCGGCATCGATGGCCGCGCCATGCAGAATCTGGCCGCCTGGCACATCAAGGCCATCTTCGAACTCCGCGACTTCCGCTCCCATGGCTCGCAGATTTTGCGCCACAAGCGCGATACGATCCGACTCCTTCACACGCAATTCTTTGGCGTCGCGGATGCGAATGCCGCCCGACGTATAAGGCGCAATCGCCGCGAGCACCGGCAGTTCATCAATGAGCTGCGCAGAGAGCGAACCGCTGATTGCAGTCGATCGCAATCCCTCGGTTGGAGAGGTGATCTGCACCGTGCCGATCAACTCGGCATGTTTCTCCTCGATATCAAGCACCGCGATATGGGCGCCGAGAATGGTGAGGACATCAAGCAGGGCAGCGCGCGTCGGATTGAGTCCGAGTCCATCAAGCACCAACGAAGAGCCGGGAAAGATTGCCGCGGCACAGAGGAAAAATGCCGCAGACGAGAGATCGCCGGGGACTGTGGCTTCGATGGCGCGCAGCATCTGAGGCCCGGTAATGGAGACTGAATCGACGCTACGCGTGACCTCCGCTCCAAACGCACGCAAGGCCAGTTCGCTGTGATCGCGGGTGCGGACCGATTCACGCACAACTGTCGTGCCCGCAGTCTGCAGACCGGCGAGTAGGACGCACGTCTTGACCTGCGCGCTGGGAACGGGCGTGGTGTAGTCGACTGCTCGCAGCGGCGAACCATCAATCTCGATCGGCGCGTGGCCCTCAGTCAGCGTGAGCCGCGCTCCCATGGCTTCGAGAGGCTTGCGAATGCGCTCCATAGGCCGCCGGGAGAGCGAGGAATCACCCGTCAATGTGAATTTGCCTTGTTGCGGCGCAAGCAAGCCGGAGATCATCCGCATCGTCGAACCGGAGTTGCCGCAATCGAGAGGATGGTCTGCTGGAATCACGCTGCCTGCCACACCGGTTACTTCAATGGAGCCGTCGTCTGATACGCGCACGCTTGCTCCCAGAGCCTGCATGCAAGCCAAAGTTGAAGCGCAATCCGCACCGGTAGAAAAATTGCTGAAGCGCGATGTTCCCTCAGCAAATGCAGCCAGCATCGCATAGCGGTGGCTGATGGATTTGTCTCCTGGCAGGCGGAGGCTTCCTAGAATATTTCGAGCCGGGCGAATGACGCGTTCTTGCGTTGCGATGTGCAATGGCGCTCCGAATTGCATTTCTCTTTCAGTCTATCGGAAGAACGTCGAGCACCATACCGTCCAGCAAATGGAAGAGTTTCCCGACTCTCTTAGCGCGCTTTAAGCACAATGATGGTCTCATCATCAAAGCGGTCTTTTCCGTCTTGGAAGCGCGTTACGTCTCCCATGATTGCATCGGCAATCTGGCCGGCTGACTGTTCGGGATTGGTGCAGAGGATTTTCGACAATCGCTCCGAACCGTACATTTCGTTTTGCGAGTTTTCAGCATCGAGTATTCCGTCGGAAATGAAAACGACGATATCTCCGGGCTGAGTCACGACGCTGATCTCGTCATAGGTCACGTTGGGAAACATGCCGAGCGGAAACCCCTCAGCCTTTATGGTGAGCGATTGGCCATCTCTGCAGAAGATGGGCTGCACGGCGCCGGAATTCGCAACTTGCAAGGTCCCGCTTTCATCGTTCCAAAGTGCGAAAAGCATCGTGACATACTGCGATTCCAGCTTGCGTTCTTGCAGGGCATCGTTGAGCATGCAGAGCATCGAGGCGGGTTTCGGGCGCTGAATCGCAGCCGATCGCATTATGCCGCTCACCAAGGCAGCAAACAGTGCGGCGGGTGCGGCTTTCCCGCTCACATCCCCGAGCACAATGGCTGTCTCGCCTGGCTCGTACTCGACAAAATCATAGAGATCACCGCCAATGGTGCGTGCGGGCAGAAATCGCACGGAGAAATCCGCGTGAACCTGCTCGGGAGGGGAAGTTGGGAGCAGCCGAAGTTGTACTTCGCGCGCCATCGCGATGTCGCGTTCCAGTTGTTTCTCCTGGCGGCTTACGGCTTGGTAGAGCCGCGCATTCTCGATCGCAATCGCAACCTGCGCCGCCATGGTCGTCAATGCGCGCTCGTGGTCTTCATTGAAGAAACCGGGCCGCGTATGTTCGAGATCAAGCACTCCGATGATGCGTCCTTTATGAAAGAGCGGCACAATCAGCTCCGAACGCGTTTCCGGATTCATGGGTAAATAGCGCTGGTCTTTGCGCACATCCGGCACGTTGATCGGCCGCCATTCCCGCACAGCCGCGCCCACGAGCCCGCTCGTGATCGGAATGCGGCGTAAGGGAGCGTGCGCATAGCCGAATCGCCAGGCATAGCGCGTAATGAGCGTCTCTCCCTTGTCGTCAAGCAGCATTATGCTGAACATCTGATAGTCAATCAAACGTCGCAGCAGTTGGCCTATGCGTGCCAGCAGGGGATCGAGCTCAAGAATCGAGGTGAGTTCGGCCGAGATTTCATTCAGCACCGTCAGGGTTTGCGCCTGCCGCGACACGCGCGAATACAGACGTGCGTTTTCGATAGCCTGCGCGATCCGCGAGGCGGTCAGGGTGAGAAGGTGCATGTGCTCGGGCCTAAAATAGCCCGTCTGCTCGCTTTCCAGATCCATCACACCGATCAGCCGGTTTTTTGCGATCAGCGGCACGGCGAGTTCCGAGCGCACTGCGGGATTGGCGGGAACGTAGTTTTCGTCGGTCGTCACGTCGTTGAGAAGAAGGGCCTGACGTGTCAGCGCGACTTGTCCAACGACCCCTTTTCCAAGCGGAAAGCGCATCCGTTCGACTTCCGGACTGTGCCCAATCTGAAATCTCATCCGCAACTCGTGGGTGCGATCGTTTAGAAGCAATATCGCGAAAATCCGGTAGTGAATGATGGACTGTACCAGCTCGGAAGTGCGGCGAAGGAGAGTTTGCAGGTCCAGGGTGGTGTTGAGCGCATCAGCCAACTGCACCAGGTAGGTGAGGTCGGCCGGTTCCACGCGCACATTGGAGGGATCTAAATGCGCGTGCGGATTCTCGGCATCCGCGGGGCGATAGTCGCCTTCGAATTCGGGCTCTGGACGCGGAGTTGTGGGAGTTGCTGGCATAAACCTAGAAGGGAATCATAACGCAAGGGGAAAGAACGGAGGGCGCGGGAACAATGATTAGAATGAAGCTGCGCTATCACTTTTCGGATGGCCGTTTCCCGTCTGCTCAGGAATCGGCCATTCGTCGCGCATCTGCGACCTGAGAATTACGACGGGAGATCGCGAAGTTGACCTTGACCGATCGTTACTGACCTTTGACGGCTGACCACTGATAACTGCCTTTACTCCGCTCCCATCTCGCGAACGATGGCCACCGAGGATGATGCGCCAATGCGATTTGCGCCAGCCTCGAGCATTGTGCGTACATCAGTAAGCTTGCGGATACCGCCGGAGGCCTTGACCCCGCAGCGTCCGCCGGCCACACCGCGCAGGAGGGCTACGTCAGCTGCTGTCGCGCCGCCGGCAGCGAAACCAGTAGAGGTTTTGAGGAAATCTGCACCTCCCTGAATGGCGAGTTCCGAGCCGCGTAGTTTTTCTTCCACTGTTAGCAGCGCCGTCTCCAGAATCACCTTCAGCAGTGCGCCATGATGGTGAGCCACCGTGGCGGCTGCGTGCACAGCGTGCTGGACTGCGTGATGGTTGCCGCTCTTGAGCTGTCCAATAGGAATAACCATGTCCAGCTCGCGCACGCCCATCCGAGCAAGCGCTGCGGCCTCCTGCCGGAGTGTAGAGACGAGCGACGCCCCCAACGGAAAGCCGATGACGACTCCTACGGGAATCCCGGTACCGGAGAGCATGGCGACTGCAGTGGACGCCCAGATCGGATTCACCATGGCGCAGGCGAAGCGGTAGCGGACCACTTCATCGCAGATACTTTCGACCTGATCGCGGGTCGCATCTGGCTTCAAAAGAGTGTGGTCGATGACCGCGGCCAGCGTCTGCCAGTTCGTCATTGCCTGCCGCGTGAATCCGGCTGCATCAAAGCTTCCGTTATCGAATTCAAGATCAGCCTCGCTGATCGGCGAAATGACTGCGGCGGTGCTCTTTCCCATGGGACTGGCTCCTTTCTCAGCTCGCCAGAAAGTCTCCGGGACATGAGTATAGTTCCTGCCGGACAGCAGGCCAAGTAACAGAATCATCGGTTACCGTGTCGGATTTCCTCTGGCCCCGCTCGGGGGATTTACTCGATGTCCATTCGTTTGATAAGTCCGTCTGCAAAGCGATACGCGTGATGAACGTCATTGTCGAGAAGGATATTGCCCTTGAGATCGCGGACCACCTGGTGCACTTCGACAATCAGCCGGCCCTTTTTATCGGGTTCGATGTTCACCGGGTCAACATGTGGATCGATAGTCGCCCACTGGCGGGTCCAGTATTCACGGACACCGTCACGTCCATGGACGTGGCCTCCTTCCATTCCGTTCGCCCATTCCACTTCCGGATGCAGGCGTGCCAGAACGGCCTCGAGTTTTCGGGCATTGAAATCCCGATAAGCATCTGCGAGCAATTCTCGTTCGCTGGTCAGATTTGCCGTCTCAGTCATTCTTCCTCGAAGCTCGAAAGCTATTCAGGGTGGCTGGGGGACATCAGGCATATGTCCGGAAGGTTGCGGTAGCGCTCGGCATAATCCATGCCATAACCGATCACAAACAGGTTGGGGATTGAGAACCCAACGTAGTCCGCGTCAATCCTTTCGATTCTGCGGGACGGTTTGTCGAGCAAAGTCGCGATGCGCAAGGTTTTGGGGTGATGCTGAAGGAGAATCTTGCGCAAATAGGCGAGCGTGAGTCCGGTGTCGAGAATGTCTTCGACCAGCAAAACGTTTTTCCCTTCGATCGGCTCATCCAGATCCTTGATCAGCTTCACTGCCCCGGACGTACGCTGCCCTTTGCCATAACTCGAAACGGCGACAAAATCAAAAGTGGTGTCGACTTGGACGGCGCGAGCCAGGTCCGACAGAAAAATGGCTGCGCCCTTTAGCACTCCCACCATCACCGCTTTTTCCCCGTTCAGATCGCGGGTGATCTGCTCACCCATTTCGGCTACCCGTTCGGCGATCTGCTGCCGTGTGTAGAGGATTTCCAGTCCCTGATATGTGATGGTCGCCATGGCGATAGTATCTCGCGAATCCGTAATTTACGGATGCGCCGCCTGTGAAAATGTTGGTCGGCCCGCATCGAATCAAATGGCTCCGAATGGAGTCTATACTCAGGAGAGATGATTCCGTACCTTCATTTCTGGAGCTTCAGCGTTCCGACATTCGGGCTGATGCTTTGGCTTGCCGCGGTGGCAGGGGCATGGGTGATGCATGCTTCCTTCCGGCGTGCTGGCATCGACGCTGACGCGGTCGGCATGGTTGCTGTGGCCGTAGTCGCCGGCATCGTGGGCGCCAAGCTGTGGCATGTCCTGGACACTCCTGAGGAGTTTCGTGAAATCGGCTGGCGGGTCCTGTGGGACCAGGCAGGCTTCGCCTGGTTTGGAGGACTCCTCTTCGGAATCGCTGCGCTTGTGATTCAAGGTTGGCGCGCTCGGATCGGTGCTTTGCGCACGCTCGACCTGGCCGCTCCGTCCGCAGCCATTGGCTACGGGATTGGGCGCATCGGATGTTTCCTTTCTGGGGACGGCTGCTATGGGATTCCCACAAATCTGCCCTGGGGCATGAGTTTTCCGAATGGACTTGAGCCGACATTGGTCCGAGTTCATCCGACGCCGCTTTATGAGCTTGCGGCCGGCTTGCTGATCGGCTTGTGGCTCTGGGTTCGGGGTCGAAAGCCACGGCCAACCGGTTGGATTCTCGGAGAATACCTTGTTCTTACGGGAACAGCTCGATTCCTGGTTGAGTTTATACGCCGCAACCCCAAGGTGTGGCTCGGTTTATCGAATGCCCAGCTAGCCAGCGCAGGGTCAGCTATTGTGGGATTTGCCCTTATTTTATGGGCAGCCACGCGAAGAGTCCCGGATTCCGAACCAGCGACACGCCAAGTCGAGAAAATTGCATAGGCAGCGAGATTTTTCGGAATAGAAGAGGTCTTAGTCTTCGGCGCGTGAGGGCTCACTCACCAAATCTTCGAATTTCGCAGATGGAATTCTAGACTGCACTGTCCCATAAGCTGTATAGAGCTTTGAACCTGCCCGGTTACGTTTATCTTGTTTCATCTGCCGCCAGCATTTCCAAACGCGCTCGCCATCCGAGCCTTCAATAGGCAGGATGTTGAAAAATGAAAAGCAGAGATTCGCAAGACCAAACTTGTAAGATAGCGGCCAGAACGCGAGCAAAGCTAAGTTGGTCAACGGCCCCGCGAGTGAGACGATCAGGTTCTTGGCTGGCGGTCCGGCCTCTCGCACGGTATAAAGACCCTTCCATTTCAAGCCGATTGTCTTGATTTTGATCCCAACGAGGGGTGCCGTCACGATGTGACCCAACTCGTGAAACGCCATTGCGATGACGCCAAGAAGCAAGCCTTGGAAAAAAGGGAAGAGCCACGTGAAGACGTGCATTAAAGCTCCCATACCGTTTCTTAGATGCACATACTACTCTCTTCGGCGGTGATGAATGGAACCCGAAAGGACATGCAACCACTGTAACTTGGGGGTGGTTACCATACTGGGAATTACGGTTTCAATGTGGGTTTGGTTCCCTCTCACGGTTCTGCCCATTAGGCAGCAAACGAATAGAGCCTCTCGGCTCGAATTGGGGCGCAACCTGAGGCACTACAACCGCTTGATGAAAGCCAGCGCCTCTTGGAGCTGTGGGAATTGCTGTTCATCGGCCTTGAATGCGGCGGAGTGGACGCAGCGGCGTAGTCCCCGCATTCTGACAGGGTGCTTTAAATGCAGCATCTCGTGATAGAGCAGGTATTCAACAGCATAGCGAGGGCTGGAGGGGCGATCAAAAACTCGGCTCACAACGATAGTGTTGTGGGCAGCGTCATAATGGCCGAGCGAGCGTCGGGCAAGGTTCTCGCTCCAGGTCAGCTCGGGTCGGCCTAGCAGCCCGCCAAAGAACCTGAAGTTTAGAGTGTCGAAGACCTCATCGAGGTTGTAGTAGCGGCCATCAGGCCCCGAGTAGCGCTTCTTACCGCGCGCATGGCGAATGAGTTCTGTCTGATGGACGACCGCGGCGCTGGAGGCAAATCGCTTGAATCGAAGCGCGTGCGTCGGGTCTATCTGCTTCTTGTTGTAGAGCTTGGCCAGCAGGATATGAGCGATGGCGCGAAGCACGCTCTCCGGAGCACCTTCCAGAAGATCGGAGAGACTAACCAGCACGCGGCCTTCACGCAGTCGAATCGTCGTGTTGAGGGAAGTGAAACGGCGGAATCGAACAACGATAGGCGGCGCGGGAGCCCGGGGACGAATCGCTCGGTACTCCTCCTGAAAGATGATCTGAAAGTTGACGCTCACCAAATTGGAGGTTAGCACGGCGGGAGCAGGGAACAAGGGTCTGTTCACTGTGGTTTTGGTTCTGCGCGATCCTGACCCTTCTCATCCTTGTGAAGATTGAAGTAATCGGTCTGCTCCTTGAGCATCTGTGCCGCTTGGTCCGCGAGATCCTTTTCGCTATCGATGGCTTCTTTTCGTGAGAGATCAAATCCCGGCTCGGAAGGTAACGCATTCAGGACGTCAAGCCACGTCTTGTTTGAATCCGTCAGCCCTTTGAGCGACTTGCGCAAATCCGCCTTCCGCTCCCCATACTGGTCCAGATTCGCGCCGAGTTCGTCCATGAGAGCGGTCAGATCCTGCAACTCACCATCGAGGCGTTTGACGCGAGCGCCGGAGTGAATTCGTGGAGTTAGACCCTTGATGGAGTCGACGTGCTCCTGGAGGAACTTGGTGTAGAGCTTCACCCGCTCATCCGGATCGATGCCGGCTTCCCGGATTTGCTCAATTTGCGTTTCTGTGAGCGGCTGGCGTTGCTCCTTTTGAGCGAACACTTGCGCGGCCAGGTAGAGCGAAGCAAGAATCAACAGAGAAAGATATCGTGCGCGCATGCTTCGGCCCTTGACGGACTTATTCAAGCACACTCGGGTATGTGAGGAAAAGCGGGAAAGCCGCATGCGAACGAAATACGCACAAATTCCAAAAGAGGGACTGATCTGCGCCGGTCTACTTCTTAAAGACCTGCATCATGGCTTCGTTTTCGGCCTGATTCACTTGGGCAAGCGTCTGCTCGACAAGCGGTCGATCTTCGAAGCTGCTGGAATGCAGCATTTCCGTGAGCCTGAAAGCCGTGTGGCGGAGAAGAATCTCGGCATTTTTGAGCCGCTTGTTGTCATCGGACACCGAGAGGTGAACCCGGTGGGCAAGCAGCTGGATTTGCTTCAGAAGATCGCTGGCCTTATCTACATTGCCGGCCGCATATTCGCGCAGACTGAACTCCGTCATCTGATGGATGAGCTCGGCATAAAGGAAACACTGTTCCTTCGGCTGTGCCTGGGAAGCCTTTGTCTGGAGTGCCGAAATGCTATCTTGATCGGCAATTTTTTCGTCCGGGGAGTAGGCGCAAGCGGGTACTGCGAACACCGGGAGAAGGAAGAGCACCGCCATCGAGATCTGAACGCGCATGAGGAACCTCCGCTGCTGCGGAAACCGGAGCGGCTCGTCTGTATGGCGACCGCCCTACCCCACGCCGTAACAATAGGAGCAATTCAAGAAGACATGCAAGGAAAAACCGACGTCTCCCCTGTTACTACCTGTAGCCGCGACGTATATTTTGAGCATCCATTTGTGGAAAACCTGTTCTTTATAGACAACCTGTTCCGCAAAGTATCCAACACTTCAGCTTTTTACGTCCGAGCAAGATTAGCCGTGACTAGTTCTTTTTTTCCAGCAAAAGTAGCCTTTGCTTGGCTTGCCATTCCTGATCCGGGAATTTGCCATTGGCCGATTCAAGGAACTGATGATAATAGGCAATAGCATTTCCTTTGTCGTGCATCGTATCGTAGGATGTCGCCCAAAGAAAGTACGTCGATGGCACGTCAGGTAGGAACTTTGACCGCATGGTAAGGGCGTGTAGTGCGACAGCGGGTTGACCTAATTTTGAAGCAGCGAAGGCGAGGCCGCTCCATCCGTCGCCGTTTGCGGGATCGATACGCGTCGTTTTGGCGAAGACTGCCAACGCCTGAGCATACTTGTGCTGCCGGATGAGATTCTGTCCGTGGGCGATGAGTAGGCCGGTGTCATTGGGCTGTGAAGCCAGCAACGTTGTGTAAAGTTTGTCGGAAGCGGCTGCATCGCCGGCCTGAGCTTCCACATCGGCGAGCATTCGCGCGATGGCAGCGTCTTGGGGATGCGCTGTGTGGAGATTCTGCAACAAGGGAAGAGCTTCCGCCTTGTCTTGCGCGGCAAGAACAGTAGCAAGCTGGGCATTCAACGTCGGGTCGTCGGGCGACTTGGCGAGGGCGGAGCGCAACAGCGTCTCTGCTTCCGGATATTGCCTGCCCGCCATCAGCAGGTGAGCCAAGCCTTCGTTGGCAGGCGACGATCCAGGATCTTTCGTCAGCAGTCGGCGATATGCAGCCTCGGCGGCTTCAAGTTGGCCGCTGGATTCGGCAAGGCTTGCGGCCAGCAGGGTGTCCGCGGGTGTCTCGGGTGTGAGCTTGAGCGCCTCCAACAAATCGGTTGAAGCTTGTGCTGGGTCTCCGGGGTGGTCAGGGCCCGGCTTATCGATCTCGGCCAAAGCCCGCCAGGCCCGAGCTTTGAGTGCCACGCCGGCGTCGCCGGGATCGAGTGCAGTCGCAGCCTTAAGTTCTGGACGAGCGTCCGTTGGCTTCCCTTGGCGTGCGAGCAGGAGGCCTAGCGAAAGATGGGCTTCAAAGGACATTGGATCGGCTTCTGTGGCGCGGCGATAAAGCACGGCAGCGTCGTCGGTCCGGTTCTGCGCATCCGCTACATAGCCGGCATCGAAGAGAGCGCGAGCGTCGTCTGGACGGGCTGTCAGCCATGCGTCGAGCTTGGTCTCGGCTGTCTTCCAGTCAGACTTGACGATGGCGGCTTCGGCTTCTGCAACCTGCGGGGCGGTAGACGGGTCCGAGGTGCTCTTGTCGATGGAAGCGGTGGACGGAGAGGTTTGTTTCGGGCTGGACTGGCCTGCAGTGGGGGCTGCCGCGCCGAGGCCAGCGATTGCAGATAGGAAGATAGCAGACGAAAAAACAGCAAAACGAACCACGACATACCTCAACATCCATTTTATTAGGCGAGATCGCAAGGGCATGCCCGAGCAGCGCAAGGTTTAGACGACCACCAAGCCGAGATAGCTAAACGACGAGGCTCGGGTTCGTGGTGTGTGCGAGCGGCAGCGACGAATCGCCTAAGCCACATTCAGGATGTTTTTGCGAGCGGCATCTCTCCGCCCCGCGGCTTGCATCGAACGTGGCTGAGGTGAAACACATGGTCGACACATCCAAGAGAGTCCCCGTCAGAAGGCCTGAACCGCGCAAGGAAACATCAAGCAAGCCTGTCACCTCGCCGCGATCAAGAGTTCAGAAGGGCGCCGACGAGGCGGCGCACAAGGCCGCAAAGACTGAACAGGAATATGACCGGAACCACACAATCATTTCGAAATAAAGATCGGACGAAAGCGGGGCGCTAAGGCTGAATGACTTAGCGCCCCCGTTGCTGCATCCGACCGAATAGTAACCATGGCGCATGGTAACCAATCCGCGATGAATTTAACCTCAGCAGTAACCCGAGATTAACCGCATGGGGAATGGAATCCACAGGTAAATTCGATTATCCTAACCTTAGAGAGGCTGAGGTTCGGCGCGGCTACTGGTCCCCGAGTAAAGAGGCTTTTTCCTTCAGTTTTGGATGCACCGGAACAACTTTTTCGCTTTGAGACCCATCAACCTTGATAGGGATCATCGAACGCAGCGCAAGCTCGGCGGCTAACGGCCAATCCAGTTTATCCAGATAGGTGAGACAATGACTTCCCCAATGATGCAGCATATTCCGTTGATGTCGGCGTACCTTTGCCAGGATTGTGATTGCGTTGTAAATTCAGCGACACGCTGCCCAGCGTGCGCTTCGACTGCCTTGCTGGGTCTCGCGTGTGTATTAAATCGCAATGAAGTCGAGGCCGAGATTCCGATGGCTGGCTTCACTTACACCGATTCTCGCTCCGCCGCTCTCGCAGCATAGCGCCTTTCATTCTGACTTTTTGCGGAAACGCCATCTCAGTGCGCGTGCGTCCTTATGTGCCGCGATAGCGTCGGTAGGTTTTCGTTCGGCGCGCGCATGATCGAGCTCCCAATGTCCGACCTGCGGGATGGCAGCCAACACCCTATAATAAAAAGTGGATGTTTGCGTCCCAGCCTTCTCTGAAAGGACAGGGATTGCGGCGGCCAGATTTCTTCCCGGTGTCTTCCCGTTGACTTCATCGAACGACGCAATCGTGATCCGTGGCGCGCGGACCCACAACCTGAAAGACATCTCCTGCGAAATCCCTCATGGGAAGCTGACGGTGATCAGCGGTGTTTCGGGGTCGGGCAAATCCTCGCTCGCTTTTGACACGATCTATGCCGAAGGGCAGCGGCGCTACGTGGAGTCGCTCTCGGCGTATGCGCGTCAGTTTCTCGAACGCATCGAGAAGCCGGACGTGGATGAGATTGACGGGCTGGCTCCGGCAATTGCCATCAAGCAGAAAAACACGACACGGAATCCGCGTTCGACGGTCGCCACTGCGACGGAGATCTACGACTATCTCCGCCTGCTCTATGCGCGATGCGGCGAAGTACATTGCATCTATTGCGACGGCCTGGTGAAGCGGGACTCGATCGACGAAGTGGCCGTGGCGACACTGGCACTCGGCGAAGGTGTGCGCCTCAACGCCTTGTTTCCTGTGCGGCATGAGGCGCCAGAAGTGGAACCAAAACCGGCCAAACGGACTGCGAAGGCCACGGCGAAGTCGGGCGCGAAAACAGCTACTGCGGAGCCGATCACCGACTCCATGAAAGCACGGTTGACGGAATTGCGAAGCTCTGGATTCAACCGGCTTTATCAACAAGGCCAGATCTTCGAGTTCTCGTCCCCCGAATCTCTGCTGGATCTCGACTTCGATCGGCCCGTTTTTGTGCTCGTCGACAGGATCGTTGTGAACGTGGAGAACCGAGCGCGGATTGTCGACGCCGCAGAGATCGCCTATCGGGAATCGGGCGAAGTCGTTTTCGAGGAAGTTCCGCGAGATGAAGCACGGGAGCGCCGGCAGCACAGGTTCTCGGGCGACTACAGATGCACGAACTGTCATCGCGCAGGCAAAGAACCTGAGCCGCGCCTGTTCAGCTTCAACAACCCTTTCGGTGCGTGTCCGCGCTGCCAGGGCTTCGGTAACACAGTTGACTACGATCTCAACCTCGTCATTCCGGACAAAGCGTTGAGCCTGAACGACGGCGCCATTGATCCTTGGAATCGCCCGAAGTATCGCACATGGTTCACTGATCTCAAGAAGCATGCTGCAGAGCTTCGCATTCCGCTCGATACCCCGTGGCGCGAGATGACAGAACCGGCGCGCGAAACAGTCCTCAGAGGCAACGGAAGCTTCGTCGGCATCCATGGGTTTTTTGCGCAGATGGAACGAAAGAAATATAAGTTGCACGTCCGTGTCATGCTGAGCAAGTATCGCGGCTATGCGGAATGCACAGATTGCCGCGGGCAAAGGCTTCGCGCAGAAGCACGTGCAGTACGCTTGAATGGCCTGAACATCTGCCAGGCGACGGCCTTGACCATCGCAAAGTCCAAGAAGTTTTTTTCTTCGCTAATACTTTCTCCAATGCAGGATGAAATTGCTGGCCCGATTCTGGACGAAGTCAGGCAGCGGCTGACATTTCTAGATGCAGTTGGGCTCGAATACCTTACTTTGGACCGTTTAGCCTCGACGCTTTCAGGGGGTGAAGCGCAGCGGATTCAATTGGCAACATCACTGGGTTCAAGGCTTGTGGGGGCGCTCTACGTTTTGGATGAGCCGTCGATTGGGTTGCACACGCGGGATACGGAACGGTTGATCCGAATTTTGAAAGAGCTTCGCGATCTCGGCAACACAATCGTCGTGGTGGAACACGATGCCGACGTGCTGCGCGCAGCTGATCATTTGCTCGACCTGGGACCGGGGGCGGGAGAATTTGGTGGCAAGGTGTTGGCCGAGGGTGTGCTTGCAGAGATTGAGGCGAATCCCAATTCACTGACGGGGCGTTATCTTTCGGGCAAAATATCGATTCCGGTGCCGACGCGGCGGCGAATGCCCGGGCGCGAGAAACTGGTGCTGCGTGGCGCCGACGCCAACAATCTGCATGGGCTCGATGTGGAGATTCCGCTCGGTATGCTGGTGGCAGTCACAGGCGTCTCGGGGTCAGGCAAATCGACGCTGGTGCATCAGGTGTTGTATCGCGCTGTTGCTCGAGCATTGGGGCAAACCGATGGCGGCGACCCGGTTGGAGTCTTCAAATCGTTGACCGGCGTGGAGCGGCTGAACGATGTTGTGCTCGTCGATCAAACGCCGATTGGGCGAACGCCTCGCTCAAATCCGATTACGTACATCAAGGGTTTCGACCTGATCCGTGAGCTTTTCGCATCGCAGCCTGAGTCGAAGAAACTTTCGCTGACGCCGGGACATTTTTCTTTCAACGTGCCGGGCGGCCGATGCAACACCTGCGAGGGCGACGGCACGGTCACCGTGGAAATGCAATTCCTGGCGGATGTCGAGCTGCCCTGTGAAGACTGCAACGGCACACGCTACCAGGCCAAAGTCCTCCAGGTGCAATACAAAGGCAAGAATATTCATGAAGTGCTGCAGATGACAGTGAAGGAGGCGCTTCGTTTCTTCGCCGGACAGACCCGACTACTGGAGAAACTGGCTGTGTTGGACGAAGTGGGCCTCGGATATCTCAGGCTGGGGCAATCCGCAACGACGTTGTCTGGCGGAGAGGCACAACGTGTGAAGCTGGCTGCCCACCTGGCCCAAGTTCGCTCAGCTAATGCAAATGCCAAGCCTTCGCAGGCCAGCCGCGTGCTGTACATTTTGGACGAGCCGACCACCGGGCTGCATTTTGACGATGTGTCGAAGCTACTAACCGCTTTTCGCAAACTGATCGATGGCGGAGGATCACTAATCGTGATCGAGCACAATCTCGATGTGATCAAAAGCGCCGACTGGGTAATCGATCTGGGTCCAGAGGGCGGCGAAGGCGGCGGCAAGATTGTTGCTGAAGGAACACCCGAGGAAATTGCCGGGAACTTGCATTCACACACGGGTAAGTGGCTGGCAGGAGTGTTATAACGCTTCGAGTTTCCCGTCGCGAAGGCGTCGAATGCCGAGCGGATTGGCATCCTGCAGTTCCGCGGGGAGAATCGCCTGCGGGAATCCCTGGAAGCAGACGGGCCGCGCGAATCGGTAGATGGCGAGACTGCCCACCGAGGTAAAACGGGGGTCCGACGTCGATGGATAGGGTCCGCCATGAACCATGGCGTGCGAGACCTCGACGCCGGTGGGAAATCCGTTGAAGATGAGACGGCCGGCCTTTTGTTCGAGGATCTGTATCAATTCGCGGTTCGCGGCAAGATCGTCTTCATCACCAAGGATTGTTGCTGTCAAGTGGCCCTCAAGTGCGCGCGCGGCTCCGAGAAAATCCTGCGCCTTGTCGCATTGCACTAGCAGTGTATCGGGCCCAAAGATTTCATCGGCCAGAGAGGAATCGCTTAGAAACTCGTCGAGCTTCGCCGAAAACAACTGCGCGTTCACAGTACACACGTGCTCGGGATTTGATTTGGCCGCCTTCGCTGCGAGAGGTGCTTTCGCAGAGCGTGCTTGCGTGGCTCGCCCATACTCGCGCGCGATCCCTGGAGTGAGAAGCGTATACGGCTGTGCTTCGTTGACGAGCTTTCCTAACTCCTGGGCGAAGCTTGCCGTCTCCGAAGATTCAGGTATGAGCACGATCCCCGGCTTCGTACAAAGCTGACCCGCGCCCAGCGTGAAAGATCCAAAGAGACTTGCGGCGAGCGCAGCTGGACCTTTACGCAATGCTCCGGGAAGAATAAAGACTGGATTGCCACTGGACATCTCAGTGAAGCAAGGAATGGGATCGGGGCGCGCGGCAGCGAGATCCATGAGGGCCCGGCCTCCTCGCCAGGAACCGGTGAAGGCGATAGCGCGAATCAGCGGGTGTTTGACCAGCGCGGTTCCGGCTTCGACACCGGCATCGAGAAGCAGCGAGAAAACTCCGGGGTGAAGACCTTCGGCAGCGACGGCTTCGGCGATGACCTGACCAGCCATTTCGCTGGTCCCGGGATGTGCCGGATGGGCTTTCACGATGACAGGGCAACCAGCGGCGAATGCAGAAGCTGTGTCGCCACCGGCGACTGAGAAGGCCAACGGAAAATTGCTCGCGCCGAAGACGACGACAGGACCAAGCGGGCGCAGCATCGAGCGGATATCGGAGCGCGGCAGTGGTTGACGGTCTGGAAGGGCCGGATCGATGCGCGCATTCACCCACGATCCCTCTTCAACCACACCGGCAAAGAGCCGCAGTTGACCCGAGGTTCGACCGACTTCGCCAAGCAGTCTTGGCATGGGGAGTGCGGTCTCAAGATGCGCCCGCTCAGCCAACTCCTCCCGCAGCGCATCGAGACCGTCTGCGATCTTCCGCAGAAACGCAGCTTTCGTTTTGCCGCTAGCCCGCGAGTACGTTGTGAAAGCTTCAGCAGCCAGTTGAGCAGCCTCTTCGATCTCAGCATGCGCGGCCGAGAAGTAGAGAGGCTCCAGCGCGGCTCCTGTTTGGGGGTTAGCTGCCTGAAAGCTCTTTCCGTCGCGTGAACCGAGACGGCTGCCAATGAGGGATTGTCCTGAAAGTTTCATCAATTGAAATTATCCAGCATTCGTCTGGTGCATCGGAGGCTCAGTTTCTGACCCGGATTTGGCGTCAGGAGTGAATCATTCGGAGGTCACAGGATTTGAAAGCGAGCCAAGTCCTTCAATGGTGATCGTGACGTTTTCGCGTGGTTTCAGCCAGCGCTTTGGCGTGCGACCGAGGCCTACTCCCGCTGGAGTGCCGGTAGAGACGATGTCGCCCGGAAGCAACGGGGTGATCGACGAAAGGTACTCAACAAGCGCGGGAACTCCAAAAATCAGCTCGCGGGTATTCGAGTTTTGCAGGACTTCGCCGTCGATGGAGAGGCTGATGGCGAGTTGATGCGGGTCGGGGATCTCGTCCGCAGTAACAATTGCGGGACCGAGCGGGCAGAACGTCGGAAAGCTCTTGCTCATGGACCATTGCGAAGTGGCGAACTGCACATCGCGGGCGCTGACGTCGTTAACGATGGTGTAACCATAGACGTGCTCGCGCCATGCCGAAGCTGGAATACGATAGCCGCCTTTGCCAATGACAAAAGCGAACTCAGCTTCATAGTCGGGTTGCGTGGAGTTCTTTGGCAGCACGATAGGCTCGCCGGGACCGATGATGGCGGTTGTGAGCTTGAAGAAAACCACGGGGGTCTTCGGGATTTCCATGCCCGATTCTTTCGCGTGGTCGCGGTAATTCAATCCGATGGCGAAGACACGCGGCGGGTTGGAGATCGGGGCATTAAGCCGAACATCGATGAGTTGGAGTATCGGACCATCCGGAACCTTCGTCAGGCCGGATGCAATGACCGCAAGCGCATTAGTGTGGCCGGACAAAGAGAGGTCGACAACAGTGCCGTCATCGAGCAATACCCCGGGCTGAATTCGGTTTGACGTGGAAAAAGATACGAGTTTCATAATAGCCTTTCAAGGTTTTGCGCTGACCGGTTCTGAGAGATTACGCAGCAGTCCAACCGCCATCGATGTTGAAGAGCGAGCCCGTGATGAAGGCAGCCTCGTCCGAGGCGAGGTAGCGCACCATCGATGCGATCTCTTCCGGCTGGCCAAGACGCCCAATGGGCTGGCGGGCACGCAGTTCGGCGCGGACCTCATCCTTGTTTTCTTTGTGGAATTTCTCAAGATAGCCTTCTACAAACGGCGTTTCCACGGTTCCGGGGCAAATAGCATTCACGCGCAGTGTCTTGGGATATTCGACGGCGAGCTGGCGCGTCATGGAGATCACGGCTCCCTTGGTAGTGCAATAGGCAAACCGCTGTTTGATTCCAACCAAGCCCGCGACGGACCCGATGTTCACGATAGTCCCGGTGCGCCCGCCATTGGTTCCGGCAGCCAACAGAAGCGGCAGAAAAGCGCGCGTGACAAGATAAACCGCGCGCACATTCACATTCAGCAGGCGGTCGAAGTCCACGGGCTCCGTGGCTTCAATCGAGCCCACGTGACCGATGCCGGCGTTGTTGACGAGAATGTCGAGTCGGCGGATGCTCGTCAACGCCGCGGCGATTGAATCGGTATCGGTCACATCGAGAGGAAGCGCTTGAGCAAAACCAACAGACGCGGCGAGTGACTCGGCAGCGGAACCATTGATATCGGCAATCCAAACGAAAGCACCCGCCCGCGCCAGTTCTTTCACGGTTGCTTCGCCGATGCCACTTGCCCCTCCAGTTACAAGCGCATGTCGCCCATCGAGGCGGTATGGTTGCGCTGACAGCCAATCCGGCGGAGTACTCATGAAAATAAGATTCCTCTTTGATCGATTTCGCGTTGCGCTGCTTCAAGAATAGCGGCTGACGCATCTTGAGTCGTTAGGGCGCGGGTCACAACGGAATCGACGATCGCGGCAAACTCCGCCATCTGCGGACCTACGGGCAATTGGCGTGCGCCAAGAGAAATGGCTTCGATCTGACTGTACGCGGGAATCCGGGCCTGAAGGTCAGCATCGCGCCAGGTGGAAAGCCGAACTCCCACCGTTCCGTGCTTGGTCATGCCGAGGTCGCGCTCGGGCCTGGCGATGAATCGGAGGAAATTCCAGGCAATTTCTTTTTTGCTCGAGCCGGAACCCATGGCAAGCGCCCAGAAGACAGAAAGTGAGATATGCGCGTGGCCCTCCTGAGAAGGGATCGGCGCGATGGCGACCTTGCCTGTAAGAGGAGATCCTTCGCGATCCGCGCGTGCCGCAAATCCGAACCAGTTGACCATCATGGCGACCTCGCCGGCGAGGAAACGATCGCCCGACTGTGTGGAGTCAAGTTGCGGCGAAGCTGGGTGGCAGACCGAAGCGTCCGAGACGATGCGCCGGTAAAAATCGAGGGCCGCGATTGCCTGGAGTGTGCAGACTTGCGGTTTGCCTGCCGCGCCCAAAAGTTCGCCGCCGCGACTCCAGACCTGCAACGCGAAATCGTACAGCGTGTTGTGTCCGTCAGGGAAAGCGGCGAACACCGTTCCGTAGAAACCGGAGGAGGGATCGGCCAGGAATCGCGCGGTCTGTCCGAACTGCTGCCAGGTCACCGGCGGGGAGAGCTCGCGGCCAAACTGCGCGCGATGGGCAACCTGGCGGGTAGGGTCCGCGAAAAGATCGCTGCGATAGATAAGACACTCGGGTCCGTCATGCCAAGGCAGCGCGGAGAGTCGTTGCCCTAAGACTAATGGGCGGACCAGGGAATGAGCCCAGCCAGAAGGCCAATCTGGAATTGGGATCCGGTTCTGCCAGAGTTGCAAATCTTCGAGCGCGCCCGCCGCGACGCCCTCGGCAAGCCAGTCCGTGACGAGGAGTGCGATGTCGAAGCGGCCCTGGCGCAGGCCACCCTCGGTCAGCGCCGATCGATACAATTCGTGGATCCCGACCGAAACGAGTTCGACGCGGATCCCAGGATGGGTTTCCTCAAAGAGACGCGCCTCTTCTTCCAGCGCGTCTTCGAAGTCTTTGTAATTGCGGAGTGCAATTCTGAGCGTGGTCATTCACCGTCTGCCCGCATATTGACTGCATGTAAACCGTTTTGTTGGCAGCCGAAGTATACCGCGATCGACTGGGATGCGTAATACTGGAGAGAAGGAGCAAGGGAGAGTCGCTTGGCGTTGTTGCACGAAGACAGGCTTTTTCCGCCAGACGAAGGGACGCGCTCGATTGCGCGAAGGCTGTATAGTCAGATTCGTAGATTGCCCATCGTGAGTCCGCACGGGCATACGCAAGCTTCGTGGTTCTCCCGCAACGAGCCATTCGCCGATCCGGTGGCGCTATTTGTCCAACCTGACCACTACATCTTCCGGATGCTGTACAGCCAGGGAATCTCGCTCGATCAACTCGAGATTGGGAAATCGCAAATCGCCGAGCCGCGCAAAATATGGCGCCTTTTTGCTGACAACTATTACCTGTTTCGCGGAACGCCGACGCGTCTGTGGCTGGATTATGCCTTTCAGGAATTGTTTGGCTTGACCAAGCGATTGTCGTCATCGACCGCAGATGAATATTACGACGCGATCAAGGCAAAACTGGCGAAGCCAGAATTTCTGCCGAGGTCGCTTTATAAGCAATTCAACATAGAAGTACTTTCCACAACCGATTCACCGATCGACTCCCTCAACGAACACAAGGCAGTCCGCGCTTCGGGCTGGAATGGAAGGATCATTCCGACATTTCGCCCCGATCCGGTTGTGGATCCCGGTTTTCCTGGCTTCAGAAAAGGAATTGAGACGCTCGGTGAATTGACCGGGGAAGACACGACATCCTGGCGCGGTTATCTGCGGGCGTTGGAGGGCCGGCGCCAGTTTTTCAAATCGCTCGGAGCGACCGCCACGGACCATGGGCATCCGACGGCCCAAACAGCCGACCAGAGTGAGAGCGATGCTGGGGCTGTGTTTGCCACCGTGCTCGGCACGGATGCCAGCGAACAGCAACAAGAACTCTTTCGCGCACAGATGTTGACAGAGATGGCGCGTATGAGCCTGGAGGATGGACTTGTGATGCAGATCCATCCTGGATCAGTCCGCAATCACAATGCGAAACTGTTTGAACATTACGGTCGAGACATGGGAGCCGACATCCCGAGGCCCACAGACTACGTCAACGGGCTACGGAGTCTCCTGAATCGCTTTGGAAACGAATCGAAACTGACGATTATTCTGTTCACGCTGGACGAGACAACCTACAGCAGGGAACTGGCGCCTTTGGCTGGGCATTATCCGTGTCTGCGGCTTGGACCAGCCTGGTGGTTCCACGATAGTCCTGAAGGCATGCAGCGTTTTCGCGAGCAGGCAACAGAAACTGCCGGGTTCTACAACACGGTGGGATTCAATGACGACACGCGTGCGCTCTTGTCGATCCCAGCGCGACACGACGTTGCGCGGCGCATGGATGCCGGATATCTAGCCAAACTAGTGGCCGAGCATCGCCTCGATGAGGATGAAGCGGTGGAGTTGGCGCATGAGTTGACCGTTGACCTAGTCCGGAAGGCATACAAGCTTTAGTTCGGGGGGGTGTGGGGTCGTTGTACTGCGAACTTCGCGCACAATTCCCGCAAGAAATGGCGTGGCTACGTGCCTGAAACTATCTGGCTACGAAAATCCGCAAACACCTTCAGATAAGCGCGCGCCGCTTCCGTAATGGTCTCGGGATGTCCCGCGTCGACAGCGGCAAGATTGACCAAATCACTTCCAATGCCGAGCGCACGGGCGCCTGCCTGCAAAAAGCCTTCCGCATTCTGCAACGTGACCCCCCCAGTAGGAATGAGCTTCAAGTGCGGGAACGGCGCCAATAAAGCTTTGAGATAGCTGGCACCGCCGACGGCGGAACAAGGAAAAATCTTTACGTAGTCAGCGCCAGACTCCCATGCTGTAATCGCTTCCGTCGGCGTGAGTGCGCCCGGGATCGACAGCTTCCCGTTGCTCTTCGTTGCAGAAACTACCTCGAGGTGAAGGCTTGGGCTCACGACAAACTCAGCTCCGGCCTCAATCGTCGCTTCGGCCTGTGCTGCAGTCGTCACAGTCCCGGATCCGAGGAGAAGCTTCGCGCCGTACTCCTTCTTGAGTTCCTTCAGCAGATGGATGGCCCCAGGGACGGTCATCGTGACCTCGACGACGGTGACGCCCCCGGCAATCATGGCTTCGACAACGGCATGCCCCTGGGCCGCGGATTTGGCGCGCAGCACCGGGATCAGTCCGACCCGTTCGATAATCTCCTGTGTGGATTCCGACATAACTTCCTCTATCGAGCAATGCGGGCGGAGCCGCCCTTCATGGCGCGTTCGACCTCCGTGAGTGTGACCATGCTGGTGTCGCCGGGGGTGGTCATTGCGAGTGCGCCGTGGGCGACGCCGCAGCGGATTGCCCAGTCAATGGGTTTGCCCGCGAGCAGGCCATAGATCAGGCCGGAGGCGAAACTGTCACCGCCGCCGACTCGATCGAGGATATCGATTTCCTGCTGCGGAACGTGAACGATCTTGTCCTCATAGAGCGCGATGGCTCCCCAACCGTTCCGCGATGCGGAATGCGCGGTGCGCAACGTGCTGGCGATAAGCTTCAGATTCGGATAAGCCGACGCGACTTCGCGGAGCATTTCCTCATAACCAGCAATAGGCAGTTCGCCGAAATCCTCGCTTACGCCTTTGATGTGCACCCCAAGCATTGCAGTGAAGTCTTCTTCGTTGCCCAATAGGAGGTCGACCTTGCGCACGAGATTTCGGTTCACTTCCTGCGCCTTGGCTTTCCCTCCGATCGATTTCCAGAGCGAGTCGCGATAGTTCAGGTCGTAGGAGACTGGCGTGCCGTGGCGGCGCGCGGCGTCCATTGCTTCGTCCGCAACGATCGCCGTCGTTTCAGAGAGCGCGGCGAAGATGCCACCTGTGTGAAACCAGCGCGATCCGTTTTGACTGCCGAAAATGGACTCCCAATCGAAGTCGCCGGCTTTGACCTGGCTGATCGCAGTGTGCCCGCGATCCGAACAGCCCGACGCGGCACGCATGCCGAAGCCGCGCTCGGTAAAGTTGAGGCCATTGCGAACAAGACGTCCCACTCCATCAAAAGGAGCCCAATGGAGCAAGGAAGTATCGACACCCCCCTGGAGGATGCAATCCTCGACGAGGCGGCCTACCGGGTTGTCAGCGAGCGCTGTGGCAATGGCGGTGCGGAGTCCGAAGCAACGGCGCAGGCCGCGAGCCACGTTGTACTCTCCTCCGCCCTCCCAAACTTGCAATGAACGAGTGGTGTGCGTGCGGCCTTCGCCTGGGTCAAGGCGTAACATCACTTCGCCTAGACTCAGGCAATCCCAGCGGCGCGCCGCCTTGGGAATCAAAATTGCGTCCATAGATGTAGGCTGAATCGTCCATTCACACTGTATCGCATTGCCCGTCTGGCGAATGTCCAGCAAAGGCCAAGGAGTGCCGGTCGGCCTTGGTGCCAAAGTTTTTGGGCGGCCACCAGGGTCGAGACGATTAGGGGATAGACCCAGTAAGATGGGCGGGAACAAAAATAAAGGAAAAACACATGACCAGGGATCTCTTCGATCTGCATGGAAGAGTCGCGGTGGTAACGGGTGGAACAACCGGCCTTGGATACGCGATCGCTATCGGGCTGGCCGGCGCCGGTGCGGACGTTGTGCCGAGTTCACGGCGACTCGAGCAGGTGAGCAGGGTTGCCGGTGAGGTTGAAGCGCTGGGGCGGCGATCGATTCGCATCACCAGTGACGTGCAAAGCAGGGAATCTCTGCAGGCGCTTCACGATGCCGTGCTGAAGGAATTCGGCAAGATCGACATTCTGGTGAACGCAGCCGGTGTTACCACAAAGTCAGCAACGCTGGAGGCCGATGAAGGCGAGTGGTCGCGGGTGATTGACACTAATTTGACAGGTACACTGCGCGCTTGCCAGATCTTTGGCGCTACCATGGTCCGCGCAGGCTACGGGCGTATCGTGAACATTGCTTCGCTTACTTCCTTTGTCGCGTTTTATCGTGTAGCTGCCTACGCAGCAAGTAAGGCCGCGGTGGCATCGCTCACAAAATCGCTCGCTGTCGAACTCGCCCAATCCGGTGTTTGTGTGAATGCGATTGCGCCCGGAGTATTTCCCACCCCTTTGAACGCTTCGCTGATTCAGGGCACCCCGCGCGGCGAAGAGTTGCTTCTGCGCACACCGATGCGGCGATTTGGAGAAGCGAAGGAAGTTGCCGGTGCGGCGATTTTTCTGGCGTCCGATGCTGCTTCATTTGTCACTGGAGAAATCATTGCGGTCGACGGTGGATTCCTGGCCAGCGGAGTGAATCAGTGAGAGGAAATCAGGCAGCGGAAATCGGTTCTGATCCGGCTGACGTCCCATTCTCAGGGGTTGAGAGTCGAATTCAATGAAGATCACGAAGGCCTACGTCAATATAACTTCGCCAGGACGGAACTTCGTCACTCTCAAAGTCGAAACGGATGAGGGCATTTATGGTCTGGGTGATGGCACGCTCAACGGGCGTGAGTTAGCCGTCGCGAGTTATCTAACTGACCATGTTATCCCTTGTATTCTTGGACGTGATCCATTCCAAACCGAAGATATCTGGCAATATCTCTATCGCGGGCCGTATTGGCGGCGCGGACCTGTAACGATGGCAGCGGTTGGCGCGGTCGATATTGCGTTATGGGATATCAAGGGAAAGGCGCTGAATACGCCTGTCTACAACCTTCTCGGTGGCAAGAGCCGGGAAGGAATTCTGGTGTACGCCCATGCCAATGGAAAAGATATTGATCATGCAATCGAAGACGTGGCCCGGCACAAAGAGCTGGGCTACAATGCAATTCGAGTGCAAAGTGGCATTCCGGGCCTGGCGAGTACCTATGGGGTAACCAAGACCCCGGGTCGCTATGAGCCGGCGGAACGCGGACTTCCGCAGGAGTACGAGTGGGCAACGGAACCCTATCTTCGTCATGTTCCCAAGCTATTCGCAAAGGTACGCGAGACCTTCGGTGAGGAGTTACACCTGCTGCATGACTGCCATCACCGCCTGACGCCGATTGAGGCTGGCCGTCTGGGCAAAGAACTCGAGCCGTTCCACTTGTTCTGGATCGAGGACCCGACGCCGGCTGAGTTACAGGAAGGTTTTCGAGTGATTCGCGAACATACTACGACGCCGATTGCAGTGGGTGAGGTTTTCAACTCGATCTGGGATGCGCACGACCTGATGCGCAACCAATGGATCGATTACATTCGCATGACGCTCGTACATGGGGGCGGGATCACTCACCTTAAAAGAGTCGCCGATTTTGCCGGTCTTTATCACGTGCGCACGGGCTGCCACGGAGCAACGGATCTTTCGCCGGTATGCATGGCCGCTGCATTGCATTTCGATACGACGATTCACAACTTCGGCATTCAGGAACATATGCCACATACAGATGAGACAGACGCAGTATTTCCACATCAGTACACATTTGAAAATGGTTTTATGTTTCCCGGCGACGGGCCGGGGCTGGGAGTCGATCTCGATGAGTCGCTCGCGGCGAAATATCCGTATCAAAGGGCATACCTGCCCGTAAACCGCAAGCTCGATGGAACTCTGACGGACTGGTAAGCATGACTAAATCGGCGTCGGAAATCAACGATCGAGTCGAAGAAGATCCGCTCCCAGGGCGATGGACCATCTGCGCCATGCTCTTCGTCGCGACGACGATCAACTACGTGGATCGCCAGGTGCTTTCAATTCTGAAGCCTGTGCTTTCGGGAAGTGTTCTCCACCTGCAACCACTGCTGCCGGGTTGGCCGACTGTCGAGCCGTCCATCAACCTGACCGACGTTCAATATGGCAACATCCTAGCGGCCTTCCAGGTGGCCTACGCGTTGGGGGTAGTCTTCGCAGGCCGGCTTGTCGATCGGCTTGGCTGCCGCAGAGGCTATCCGATTGTGACCGGGCTATGGAGCCTGGCGGCGATGGGCCACGCGCTGGTGAATTCCGTCTTCGGGTTTTCCGTAGCGCGCTTCTTGCTGGGGCTGGGTGAGAGTGGCAATTTCCCGGCGGCGATCAAGGCGACGGCGGAGTGGTTCCCTCCGAAAGAGCGCGCGCTGGCAACGGGAATTTTCAACTCCGGCGCCGGAGTCGGCGCAATTCTGGCTCCGCTGGCAGTGCCGTGGGTCGCGTTGCATTTTGGGTGGCGCGCATCTTTTCTCGTCACCGGCGTGTTCAGCGCGCTGTGGATTGTGTGGTGGTCGGTAAAATATCGGACGCCCCATGGGAAGAGCTTGGCGACTATCTCGGGGCAGACTTCGAGAATCCCAGTAGCATCCGTCGCTTGGTGGAAGCTCCTGCGTTATCGTCAGACATGGGGCTTCATGCTCGGCAAGTTTCTTACCGACCCTGTGTGGTGGTTCTTCCTATTCTGGCTGCCGCAGTATTTCAATTCGCGTTTCAAGCTCGATCTCTCGCATCTTGGGCCCCCGCTGGTTATCGTCTATGTCGTCTCAATGTTCGGCAGCATCTTTGGCGGCTGGTTGCCGCGCGGGTTCACACACCTGGGGATGCCGCTCAAGAAGGCCCGGCTCACGGCCATGTTGACTTGCGCATGCCTCGTTGTGCCCATCGCAGTTGCCGGTGGGCTGCACTCGGTCTGGCTTGCAGTCGGACTGTTGAGCCTGGCGGCAGCGGCACACCAAGGATGGTCGGCGAACATCTTTACGACGGCTTCCGATATGTTTCCCGCCCGATTCGTAGGGACAGTGGTGAGTTTTGGTCAGGTCGCCGGAGCGCTGGGCGGCGCGATCTTCCAGCCGGTCTGCGGGCATATTCTCCAACTAACGCATAGCTTCGTGCCGCTGTTTCTCTATTCGGCGGTTGCCTATTTGATCGCGCTGCTGCTGCTGAGGACGCTGGCTCCAGGACTTAAGCAGGCGTTGCCTGGCGATTGAACCACGATGACAGAAGTGAATCGAAGTGCGCTGATCGGGCTCCTTCGCCTGTTTGTTTCACTGGCTGTGCTGGTCTTTCTTCCCGCATGGACACTGCATTATTGGCAAGGTTGGGTTTGTCTGCTTGTCTTTTTCACCTCGGCTGTCGGGATTACCGTCTCTTTGGCAAAGAACAATCCGGCCCTTCTGGCGCGCAGAATAAAAGCCGGAGCAAAGGCTGAAACCGAAAAAAGGCAGAAAGTGATCCAGTTCTTTGCGGCAATCGCGTTTGTTTCCCTTTTCGTCCTTTCTACGATGGACCATCGCTTTGCTTGGTCGCGCGTGCCAGTTGTCGTGGAAATTGCCGGCGACGTTCTAATCGCGCTCGGATTCGCTTTTGTCTTTTGGGTATTCAAGGTGAACTCTTTCACGTCGGGGGTTATAGAAGTTGCACCCGATCAGCGGTTGATTACTTCAGGGCCGTATGCGATTGTGCGTCATCCGATGTACCTTGGGGCGTTGGTGATGCTTCTGGGAATTCCGCTAAGTCTCGATTCTTTCTGGGGACTGCTTGCAATCATTTTCATGACCGGAATAATTGTCCTGCGTTTGCTCGATGAGGAGCGGTTCCTCGCAAAAAACCTGACGGGATACGGTGCTTATATGGAACACGTGCACTACCGTTTGGTGCCCTTCGTCTGGTAAGAGTATTCGGGGAAGGAAGAATATGTCGGTAGCACGCAAACTGCGCATGGGAATGGTTGGCGGCGGACCGGGAGCCTTCATCGGCCCTGTCCATCGGATCGCCGCGGAGCTTGACGGAAGAATCGAACTCGTTGCAGGCGCCTTTTCGCAGTCTGCCGAACGATCGCGCGAGGCCGGCGAGGCGTACAAGATCGATCCCGATCGAGCATATGCCAATTATCAGGAAATGCTGGAGGCAGAGCGACGCCGGCACGATGCGATCGACTTTGTCGCGATCGTCACTCCGAATCATCTTCACCTGCCAATCGCGGAGGCGGCCCTGAAGGCCGGGTTTCCGGTGATGAGCGACAAGCCGGCGACAGCCACCTATGCCGAAGCACTCGCGCTCGAGAAGGCCGTCGCCACGTCGGGGCTTCCTTATGGATTGACCCATACTTATGCAGGGTATCCGCTGGTGCGCGAGGCACGGGAGATATGCGCAAGCGGAGCGCTGGGCAAAATTCGCAAGATCGCCGTTGAGTATTTGCAGGGCTGGCTCAGCCAGCCTATCGAAAATACCGGCCAGAAGCAGGCTGCGTGGCGCTCCGATCCAGCAATGAGCGGACAAGGCGGCTGCATTGGCGATATTGGCACCCACGCTTTCCATTTGGTGGAATATGTCACGGGACTCCAGGTGACCGAGCTGAATGCGACTTTGCTCTCGGTGGTCGCGAGCAGGCGGGTCGACGACGATTGCACAGCTCTGTTGCGCCTCGATAATGGAGCGAACGGGGTACTGATGACGTCTCAAATCGCAGCGGGTGAGGGCAACGGTCTTCGTCTGCGTGTCTATGGCGAGGCTGGCTCGCTGGATTGGATACAGGAGGACCCAAACCGTCTTCGACTGAAATGGCAGCATGGTCCGGAAGAGATTCGTCATGCAGGAGGAAGCTATCTAGGACATAGCGCGCGCAACGCGACGCGACTGCCGGGAGGCCACCCGGAGGGTTATCTTGAGGCCTTTGCAGTGCTCTATCGTGAATATGCCGATGGCATTGAGGCGTGGAAGGCGGGGCAGTCCGCACCATTGCCCTCGACGCTGCCAGGCATCGCGGCAGGCGTACGCGGGATGCGATTCATTGACCGTGCAATCGAAAGCAGCCAGCGCAAAGGTTGGATTGAATTTTAAGAGCGGTTCCACAATTAACGTGCCCTTTCAAGGATCGTGCGAGGTGGCATTTACCTCCACCCCAGCAACTAAGATCTGTCGCTGGGGGCTCCGGCTGGAAAATGCCACTTGAGGGCGGTGGGTTCGGAGTATTGCAATTGTGGAATCGCTATAACGTCGGATTTAGGCAGACAGGGGAAACGAAATGAAAACGATCAAGGGACCGGGAATCTTTCTAGCGCAGTTTGCCGACGATAATGCGCCATTCAATTCACTGGAGGGACTGGCAGGCTGGGCGGCAAAACTGGGGTTCGTTGGAGTACAGATACCTACCTGGGATAGCCGGCTGTTTGATTTGAAGGCGGCCGCGGAAAGCCAGGATTATTGCGACGAGATTCTTGGCGTGCTCAATGAAGCCGGCGTCGCCGTGACCGAGTTATCGACGCACCTGCAGGGTCAGCTCATCGCCAGCCATTCAGCCTACGATGTCCTGCTTGAAGGATTCGCTCCGCGCGAACTGGCCGGGAATCCAAAGGAGAGTCAGGCATGGGCTGTGCAGCAATTGGAGTGGGCCGCGAAGGCAAGCCGGAACCTCGGTCTGAATGCGCACGCGACTTTTTCCGGCGCGCTGGCGTGGCCGTTTTTCTATCCATGGCCGCAAAGGCCCGCCGGATTGATTGACGAGGCATTCCAGGAGTTGGGCAGACGATGGCTGCCGATCCTGAACGACTTCGATGACGTGGGAGTGGACGTATGTTTCGAGTTGCATCCCGGGGAGGATCTCCACGACGGCGTAACTTATGAACGATTTCTCGCCCAAGTGAATGACCACAAGCGCGCCAATATTCTTTACGATCCCAGCCACATGGTTTTGCAGCAGCTGAACTATCTGGAGTTTCTGGATTTTTACCATGATCGTGTGCGCGCGTTCCACGTGAAAGACGCGGAGTTTCGTCCCAACGGCAAAAGCGGTGTTTATGGCGGTTATCAGGACTGGATCGATCGGCCTGGGCGCTTCCGCTCACTGGGTGACGGCCAAGTTGATTTCCGATCCATTTTCAGCAAAATGGCGCAGTACGACTTTCCCGGCTGGGCGGTGCTCGAGTGGGAGTGCTGCCTGAAGAACCCGAAGGCTGGCGCCACCGAAGGCGTCGCATTTATTCGCGACCGGATCATTCACGTGACTGATCGCGCCTTCGATGACTTTGCCGGATCAGCGGCTGACGAGGAGAAGAATCGAAGAATTCTCGGTCTCGATCCGCCGCCCGAAATCAGGTTGGATTGGTCTCGCGGCGATGGAAAGGGAGACCGTGGGAGATAGAGTCTCGGTTTCCATTTTCAGGCGACAAAGGAATCTCAGTCGTACCTAGACCAAGCGAATCAATCCACCTATTCCGTAGTCAGCATGCAGGTTCTACCATCGGATATATGGAAGCATTAATTCTGGATGGCCAGCCGCTATCACTGGCTCAGATTGAGGCTGTCGCGATCACGGCTTGCCCTGTGAAGATTGCGGACTCCGCCGTATCCCGCGTAAAGCAAAGCCGTGCCTGCATTGAAGAGATTCTGGCGGCAGGCGAAACCGTCTATGGCGTAAATACGGGATTCGGAAAGTTATCCGACGTTCGCATAGCACAGGATAAGCTGGCCGAGTTGCAAGTCAACCTCGTGCGCAGCCACGCGGGAGGTGTTGGGAACCCGCTGAGCGAAGCAGAATCGCGGGCCATGCTGTTGCTGCGCGCCAATGTGTTGGCGAAGGGGTTTAGCGGCGTTCGACCAGTTTTGCTGGAATTGCTGGTTGCGCTGCTCAATGCAGACGTGCATCCAGTCGTTCCGGAAAAGGGCTCAGTAGGAGCGAGTGGGGACCTGGCTCCTTTGGCGCATCTGGCGCTCGTGTTAATCGGGGAAGGGGAGGCCTTTTACCGCGGCGAACGGATAGCCGGTCGCGAAGCCTTGCACCGTGCCGGGCTGCAGCCGCTGCAATTGAGCGCCAAGGAAGGCCTCGCTCTGCTGAATGGAACGCAGGCTATGACTGCCGTTGGTGCTCTCGCTGTGTCGCGCGCTCAACGTGTCGTGCGCCTTGCCGATTTGGCAGGTGCCATGTCTTTGGAGGCGCTGATGGGTACACCGGCAGCCTTCGATGAGCGCATTCACCTGGCGCGTCCGCATGTTGGACAAGTGGCAAGTGCGAAGCACCTGGTGAAGCTGCTCGCGGATTCCGAGATTCGCGAGTCGCATCGCGAGCACGATACCCGCGTGCAGGATGCGTATTGTCTGCGTTGTATGCCGCAGGTACATGGAGCGGTGCGTGACGTGTTGGCGCACGTGACCGGAGTGCTCGAGATTGAAGCGGGATCGGCGACCGACAACCCGTTGATCTTCCCCGACACATCTGCCAAGACACAACATCGCGGAGAAGTGCTGTCCGGAGGGAACTTCCACGGAGCCCCTTTAGCGTATGCGTTCGACTACGCAGCTCTGGCTTTGACCGATCTCTGCGGCATCACAGAACGGCGCATCGACCGATTACTGAATCCCGATATTAACGAAGGGCTGCCCGCATTTCTGTCTGCCGATCCGGGATTGTCGTCCGGGTTCATGATCGCGCAGATCGTGGCCGCGGCACTCATCAACGAGTGCCAGGTGCTTTCGCATCCATCTTCGACCGGGAGCATTCCTACCGATGGCGGCAAGGAAGATCATGTGTCGATGGGCATGACAGGGGCTCTTAAGCTGCGCCAGATTGTGGAAAACGCCGAACGTATCCTTGCGATTGAGTTGATGTGCGCCGTCCAGGGGCTGGAATATCGCAAACCTCTGCGGCCGAGCCGGGAGATCGAACGCGCCCATGCGGCGGTGCGCGCAGTGATTCCGCGCCTGGATCAAGACCGAACCCTTGCTCCCGATATCGAGGCGCTGGCGAAAGCAATCAGACTAGGACACTTCGACGCGTGGCGCGACTGATTGGGACGCATTCCTCCGCAGTCAAATTTGTGAACTGATGCGGCCATGTAGGATGAAGGACGAGCACAGGGGGCCAACAAGGTGAAGCTCTATCGCACTCCGGAGGGATGCGTTGTTGAGGAAGATAACCAATACCACCCGCTGGGTGCGATACCGATAGACTTTCTTTTGGCCCGTGAGGATCTACCGGAATATCTTTCTGAATTGATCGAGACAATCCCCGCATCGGACGAATTCTCGCTGCCGGAGATTCTTGCGCCAATAGGGCATCAGGAAGTCTGGGCGGCGGGGGTCACCTACTTCCGCAGTCGGGGCGCACGTATGGAAGAAGCGCAGGATGCCGGCGGAGGCGATTTTTACGATCGGGTCTACTCGGCGGAACGTCCCGAGCTCTTCTTCAAATCAACGGCAA
>Ga0302326_10002342_pt1 | contig 46394 bp, 50 predicted proteins | sample Palsa_T0_3_FD_202264 | JGI IMG/M metagenome (GOLD analysis project Ga0302326, IMG submission 202264) | Peat permafrost microbial communities from Stordalen Mire near Abisko, Sweden - Palsa_T0_3 | ecosystem: Environmental > Terrestrial > Soil > Palsa > Peat permafrost | place: Sweden: Abisko... | reverse complement strand
ATTGCGGGCGCGGATGATATCGATCCAATCGCTGCCGTTTTGATCGCGTTCCTCGGCAACGAAGCGCGAGTCGAGCACCGGTGCTTCGACCACGGTGCCGTTCATGGCGACGATGCCGGTCTGGGTATTCGAATACACCACCGTGCCCTTGGCGGGAGAGGCATAGGTTTCCGTCGTGTAGTAGATATCGTCGGCGGTGACCACGAAGCTGCCGGCATTGCCGGGCGAGGTAAACGCCGTGACTGGAGGCGCGCCGGCGCCGGTGCAAGTGCGAATGGTGTACACGCCGCCCGGAGGAACGACCGACCACGCCACGGTGGTACCGTAGATGGCCACCGTAACCTGGCCGATCGCGCCGCTTTCCGAACCGAGCAGAGTCGGTACCGCGCTGCCGTTCAACGGCATCGAATACACGGCACTGGTGGACACGACGGGAGTCGCGGCTTCGTTCGAGGTATTCACCGCGAAGAATTCGGTGGTCCCGTTGGCGCTGTTGACGAAACGCTTGGTCGGATCCCAATTGGGAACGTTGAACAGCGGGGCGGAAACCGATCCTTGCACGTAGTCGATGTAAACGATGCTGCCGTCGAACACGAACAAACCACCGGTCGCGCTGACCCCCGAGGTTGCCAGACTGTAGGCAACGCTGATCGCAACGGTCGGCGTGTACAGCACGGTGCGATTTCCGAAGTTTCGGTCATATATGGTGACGGCCGTGCCTTCGTTGACGATGAAGCCGCTAATCGCGCCGGAGTTGGGATCGTGCACGACAGCCATCGGCATCAGCGCCGCGATCGGCGAGTCGTTTCGCGACATACCGAGTTTGACCATCAATACCGTGTCCTCGGGCGTGTTGCATGCGCCGCCGGGACCGGGCTTGCGGTAGAAGTACGCGGAGTTCAGCGGATTGGCATAGTCGGTGTACGACTGTATGGCGACGTAATTGACGCTGGTGCCGAGGACCGTGTTGGCGCCATTCAGCGAGCAGAGATCATCGATGGTCGCGCCCGATTCACTGGAGACCTGCACCGGACCCGGCAAGCCCGCGACTTGCAGACCGACCGCATGGATATGCCCGTCGGATCCTTTGTACATCTGTGCAAAGTCGGCTTGATTCGTCGTGGTGGGCGAACCGGGAACGATGTTGGCCGTGATATACAGCCGCGCGCCCGCGAAGGTGCCTTGATTCGGCCCATAGGTGGTGTTGGGATTGTTAGGATCGGTTGCCGCGACGAACACGTTGTCCGTGGGCGCTATGTATTGAGTCCCGATGGGCGGCGGGCCGCCGCCGCCGTAGAAGTAGTATCCATCGTCGCCGCCACAGCCGCTTAAGATGAGTCCCGCTGTGATGCCTGCCAGGAGCGTCGGAATGCGCGTCATGTATCTCTCCCCAAAATAGCTCACGCACGGCGGCGTGCCGTGAAGCCCATAACGCCACAGGGCGGTTTGAGTTGACTTGGCGGCTGCGCGAGAAGGTCCCGGGGTGGTGATGTCCTACAAAATCGCGGTGCGGGCGGTCCTAGGCATCCGAGACCGGCTCAATGTTGGGAACCGGGGCCTTGGAGCTGCTTCGCAGCGCTTTGACGATAAGGTAGGCGATCGTGGCCGCCGCCAGCGTGACGCAGCTCATCTCCAGGTCCTGGCGCAATCCTGGCATGAAAGCCATTGCCATCAAGACGGCCAGCATCGCCGCGATGGCGGCATAGCTCAACCACGGAAACAGCCACATGGTCACGTCCGGTACGGCTTGGCCGCCGCGCTCGCGTCTCCACCGCAGTTTTATTTGCGCCGCCGCAATTATGATGTAGACGAAAATCATCAGCGCGCCCGTGGAACTGACCAGAAAATCGAACACCGCCGCAGGAGCCTTGGTCGCCGCGATGATGCCAAGAAAACCCGCGGCGGAAGCGATGAGTACCGAGCCCACGGGCACACGGCCGGCGTTCAATCTGACCAATAAAGGCGGCGCATCAGCGCGATCGGCGAGGATGAACAAGACTCTGGAACTGACGTAGAACGCGGAATTGAGACACGACAGCACCGCGGTAAGAATGACCATGCTCATGACGGAATCCGCCCATGGAAGGTGCATGGTTTTGAGGGCCAGCGTGAACGGCGATTCGCCGGAGCGCACCGAGCTCCATGGAGCCACCGATACGATCAAGAACACGGAAACGACATAGAAGAAAAGAATTCGCCAGATGACCATTGTGCTCATTCTCGCCACGGCGCGGCTCGACTGTGCCGACTCGGCCGCTGCGATCGTCGTGATCTCCGCGCCGGTCATGGCGAAGAATGCCGTCGGCACAACCGCCAACACGGCGATCCATCCGTGGGGCGTGAACCCGCCATTTGCGACCAGATTGCCGAAGGTCGCGCCGTGCGGGGAGGTCCATCCGAATGCGAAGGCGGCGGCCAGTATGATGAATACGATGATCGCTGCCACCTTGATCGAGGCAAACCAGAATTCGAATTCCGCGTAGGAGCGCGTGGACAGCAAATTGACGATCGTCATGATGCTCATGAGTGCGACGCCGAGCTGAAATTGCGAGAGTGGAACCCACGATTGCAGAATCTTCGCCCCGGCGATTGCCTCTATCGGCACGGTCATGACCCAGACATACCAATACAGCCAGCCGGCCACAAAACCGGCTCCATTCCCGAGTCCCGCCCGCGCAAATTCGGTGAATGAGCGCACTTCGGGCAATGCAGCGGCCATCTCCGACAGCATGCGCATCACCATCAAGATCAACATTCCGGTAACACCGTAGCTGATGAAGGTTGCCGGCCCGCCGGCCAGGATCGAAGTGCTGCTGCCGACGAACAGGCCGGCGCCGACGATGCCGCCAATCGAGATCATCGTCAGATGGCGGCCGCGGAGTACCCGGCTGAGCTGGGCTTTCGGTTCGGTCAGGACGCTTCCTTGAGCTTCTTTGATCGGCCGAAGTAGGTATCGACGTCGGCGTCCTGCGGCATCGACAATTCCCCCGAATGCCAGCGCTTGCGCAGGTAGCCGTAGGCTCGAATGATGGATGAGAAGAGGTGGGCACCCGATCTCATCGGCTTGTAGGCTGCCGGATATTTGTTCGTCACCCATTGCGGCAACGGTGCCACGACGGTTTCGTAATCGAGGGTGCAAAACATCGGAAAGGAAAAACGCTCTTTCGCGAGATTCAGAACTCGATGTGACGTGGCGATGAACGCGCCATTGCTGAGGAGCTCCAGCATATCTCCGATGTTGATGATGAATGTGCCCTCGAGCGGCGGTACGTTGACCCACTCGTCGCCCGCATTGAGCGCCTGAAGCCCGGGCAGATCGGTGTGCAAAATGGTGAACACTTCATAATCGGTGTGGGCACTGATGCCCCAGTTGGCCTCATCCGAGGGAAAATCATTTTCAACGTAGTGCGCGAGCCGCAGAACCGACGGAGGCCTGGTGATCAGCGGGTCGAAGTAGTCTTTGGGCAGAAACAGCGCAAGTGCGAATGCCTGATATAAACGTTGCGACAGCACGGTCAACGCGTCGAAATAAGCGCCCAAGTCCTGTTTGAAGCCCGGCGTTTCCGGCCATAAATTGGGGCCGAGCAGGGGCATACCGGGCACGAAGTTCGGATGATCCAGGGGAAGATCGACGCCGATTTGATAGGCCTCCTTATGGTCTTTATTGGCGTTCGCCGAGCCGATGGTTTCGTAGAAACTTTCCTCGTACAGGGGTATGAAACCGCGGTGATTCGCCGACTTCGAGATGTGATATTTTTGCTTCTCCTCGTCCGGAAGGGCAAAGAACTGTTTCGTCCGGGAGTACGCGTGCTCGATCACCTCGGGCGGAATGCCGTGGTTCTTGATGTAGAAAAAACCCACGCGCGAGCACGCCAAACGAATCTGCTCCGCCAGCGCCGCCATCGCCCCGGCATCCGTGCCCAATAACGGCGATACGTCGATAACGGGTATCTCTTTGAATGATCCCCGCGGTGAGTTGTCGCGGTAGACATCGGTCTCGGAAAGCGCGTCCATCAAATCTCCCGGCACCTTGAACCAAAAAATTGCGGCCCCGGCCCCGTGCGGCCAAGCTGGTGCGATCGAGCTTAAGTTGCTGACGCGATTTCGCCTACATATTTTTTTCCGGCCTCACCCGCTGGGGATCTTAAAGATCCGAATCGCGCCTGCCGCGCGCGCGGGATCGACGGTCCTCGCCCTTGTAGTGGCGAACCCAGCCATCTCGATCTTGTTTACGCTGGGTATTCTCGCGGCGGTCGGCATGGTGCCGATATCGGCAATCACAGCATCGCGCATCGCACCCCTGCAACGGTAGTCGCGGTGCCTCGGCCGACAGCCACCGGGTCGATTGGTGCATACGCACGGAGTTGCAGCACTCTTCGCCCGGGATGATCGACACGGAATACCATGGGGAGGGTTGGCGGCGGTCGGCGGCGGGCTGTTTCAGCTCCGGGTTGAGAATTGATCGACTCGCCATGAGGATTGCCTTGCGCGTACCTGTCGGATTCGCATCGAGTCTAATCAGCGCGTTTTGGAATGACGACCCTCCAAATGGGGGGGTGATCAGAAATCAATGATCCCGAGGGCGGCAGCAATCGCCACCATCTCGACGCGTGTTCGGGTCTTGAGCCGAAGTTTGGCCTTCTCCACGAACTCGTGGGCAGTCGATGGAGCGATCGACAATACTCGGGCAATCGCGCTATCCGAAAGACCTTGGGCGACCAAGCGCACGCATTCCACCTCGCGGGCCGTCAAACCCGCAGGCGGCGTTGCAAATCCCTGGCGCGTGACCAGGGTGCGGACGTGACTGTGCAGACAGATGCTGATCAGGCAAAGAAAAGCGCGATCCTCCAGTCCGCCGACGTCTTGACGCCCGACGAGGCTGACGAGCCCCATCCGGTTGGTTCCACGCGATATCGGTACGACCAGTCCTTCGGTCCATCCCGCAGCGGCCGCACGCTCGAGAACCTCTCGGCCGGCTTTTTGCAGTTTCCGGTCTCTGCGCAACTCCGTCCAGGTAAACGGTTGATGCCGAAACGCAAGCGCATCGATCAGGGGATCGCGTTCGACCAGACCCTCGCTCAAATAGAAATGGCGCCAGTCCTTGGGCCAATCGATGAGATAGAAGACGGTACGCTCCCGCACCTTAAGATCCAGCTCACCACAGGCAAACGTGTCGAATCCGAACGGCTCGATTGCGGAACGAAACAGATCGGCGCAAGCGGCCATCGTCTTGAGTCCGCGTAATTGCGTGTTGAAATGAAAAGCGTTCGTTTCCGACATGATCCACCGGTGACGGACGCCGCCGCGCCCGCTTATTGATCTTCAGCGGGTGTGGCCGTTTCCGGGCCCATGCCGACGATTTCGAGAATAACATCGCCATCCCTTGCACCGTCGTAGTGGACCTCCTTCGCGTAGTGGGTGACGAAGCTGCCCGCAGGCACCGGCTTCATGTGGTCGGGGTCGTATTTACGGCCGGTATTGACCCACCATGTTCCTGAAACCACGGTGATGAAACGATCGTTGGGGTGAAAGTGCGGACGGCTGTTGTGATGCGCGGTCCACTTGGTCAGTTCGATGTACAGACCGGGTTTGGAGGCGTCACCCACCAATGCAACGGTCTCCGCGCCGCTGGGGCTGGCTTTCCATTTCAGATCTTCGGGCAACCGGATGGCGATGGCCTTGGGATCGAGGCTCGAGAAAGGGCCGTCGGCGGCGGACAGCGCCACGGATGAGAGCAACAATGTCAACGCAACGAGGTATGGACGAAGCATCGCGGTCTCCTTAGCCATTGAGGAATGGCGCCGTTTGAGGGTCAGACAACAAGCGGTTGTTGCGGTTCAGGGCGACGCCGCATTCACGCCGACAAATCAGCCAATCTGCGCTTCGTCGTTTCCCACTGCCACGACAAGTACGGGGAGGCCTCGCCTACCTTGCTCACGGCTGTCAGCAACGGGAACATCTTTGCCGCCTGACGCACGTTGCTCCATTCGCCGGTCACCGACTGCTGCAGCGTTTTTTTGCCCGCGAAGCCGCGGCGCTCCACCCGCACCACACCGTCCGGATAGCGCTGCTCCAGATGCTCGAGCACCGGCTGGATGGCTTCCGGGGTGAAGCTCCTGCCGGTTTGCTCCGCCCACAGCACCAGCGCATTGAGCCCACGCAGCACATCGTAGAAATAGAATCGCGGAAAGCAGGGCTGCATCCACATTGCGGCTGCAGCCCGCTCTTCGGCGTTGTGCCTGGTATTCGAACCTAACATCAACTTGCGCTCCATCAGAAAGTGGGCGCAGCGATCCAAAAACACCCTTTCCTCAACGCTCCAGGTGTTTTTCGTGTGCAATAGAATCGCCTCGAACGCCGCAATGGTTCCCACCATGGAGCTTGGGCATTCGTCGTGTATGCGATAGGCGCCATCGTCGCAGTTCAAGCCGCCGTCCGCCATTTGATAAGCGGGAAACCATTGCCTGATCCAAGGCAGCTGCTTGTCGACGTCGACGCCCCAGGTGGCGAGCAAGCCATAGACGCTTCCCAACTGGCAGTGGCAGGCGGTATCGAGATCGCGGTTCGATCCCTCAGGCAATTCCCCAGGCTGAATCGGGAAAATCTTGATCGGCAGCCGGTTCAAGGAATCGATCAGACGCGTGACGGCAATTTCCGGGATTCGCGTGGTCTCGCCCATTTCGTGCAGCAGGAGCATGTGCCACCAAGGCGAATTCCATTTCGGCCAGTAGCAGTGAGCCTCCAGGCTGCGCAACGCCTGCGCGGAGCCCAGGTAAGCAACGCTGCGGTCGATCTGTAGTTCGAGGCTCATGCCTCATGATACCCACAGGCGGCCGCGGGCGTGGCCGCCATCTTTGCGGGAAGCTCAGCTCAAATTGTCATCGATGAAGGCCGTCAGCTGCGCCTTGGAGAGTGCTCCAACCTTGGTGGCGGCCACTTGGCCGTTTTTGAAGATCATCAGGGTCGGAATCCCCCGAATTCCGTAACGCGAGGGCACCGACGGATTGTCATCGACATTCACCTTGGCGATGTTGAGGCGGCCCGCATAACTCTCCGCAGATGCATCGAGCGCCGGCGCGATCATCTTGCAAGGACCGCACCACTCGGCCCAGTAATCCACGAGCACCGGAACGGAGGATTGGACGACCTCGCGCTCGAAAGTTGCGTCGGTGACGTGTTTGATCTTGTCGCTCATAGCTGCTCCTTGGCTTCAGATGCATCCATAATATTGTTCAGAAAAGCAAGCTCAATATCAATTTTATTAATATATAATTCGTATATCTGAACAATATGAACAAGCTTCAGGCCATGGAAGTCTTCACCCGCATCGTCGAAACCGGCGCAATGAGCCGTGCTGCGGAAGGTTTGGGCATCCCCAAAGCGACGGTCACCACCTCGATCCAGCAACTCGAGCGCGCGCTCGGGCTCAAGTTGTTGAACCGCACGACGCGCAAGGTCACGGTCACGGCGGACGGCGCCGCCTACTATCAACATTGCGTCGCCATCCTCGCTCAGATCCGCGAGACCGAAGAAGCGCTCACACAACACCACGATGCGCCGTCCGGAAGGTTGCGCGTCGAAGTGCCCACGCTGATGGCCCGTCTGGTCATAGTCCCCGCTCTGGCGAACTTCTTCGCACTCTATCCGAGCATAGACATACAACTCGGCTGCAGCGAGCGCCGCTCCGATCTGGTCGAGGACGGCATCGACTGCGCCGTATGGAGCGGCGAGTTGGACGGAGGCGCCCTCATCGCCCGGCGCGTGGGACTGCTCTACCTGGGCACTTGCGCATCGCCGGGTTACTTGCAATCACACGGGCAGCCCACGCATCCCGACCAACTTGCGAAGCACCGCTGCATCAATCACTTCTCCCCGCGGACGGGCAAAAACTTCGATTGGGTGTTCGCCAAGGATGGCATTCGAGTCCAGACCTCGCTGCAGGGTTGCATCGCGGTCGATGATGAAAACTGCTACGTCGCCGCAGCGGAAGCGGGCTTGGGTGTGGCGCAAATCCCCGCCTTCGTACTCAAGGAAGCCATGGAGCGCGGCGCGATGCAGCTGGTCCTCGGCGACTGGTTCGCCGAACCTGCGCCCCTACACGTCGTCTACCCTGAGAATCGGCATTTGTCCCGAAAAGTGCGTGTGTTCGTCGATTGGGTCGCTGAGTTGTTCAGCGAACACGACGGCATTCAACTGCGCTCCACGTTGCGCAAGCAGCCGCCCGCCTGAAGGGACCCGCTCGCGGCTACGGGACCGGCGTGGCCAGCGGTTGGCCCTTGTCGATGATCCACGTGGACATCGCCGTCCCGCCCTCTTTTCCCGGCACCGTGGATAGGCTGTGTACGGCACCCCTGGGATTGAAGAAACTATCGCCGGCCTTCAGCGTTCTGTCGGGTTGCCCACGCGTTCGAAGTATCAACACGCCTTGCAAAACATAGCCGGATTCGTCGCCGGGATGAGTGTGATAGCCGATGGAAGTGCCGGCAGGCAACATCGCAGTGCCAATGACGATCTCCTTGCCCGGAACTCCGGATTGATCGTGACGCTCGAGGATGGTTCGGACGGGTTGCGGAGCAGCGCCGGGCTCATCCGCCGCGGCACTGAGAACAATCGCGGCAAGCGCAAGCGAAATAACTATCGATTTCATCCTGGTTCCTCGCGGCAGATCTTGGTTGCCGATTTTCAATGGGTAGCCGGACCTTCACTCGCAAAATAGGCTGCGGCGGCGGTTATATCAGCGTCGGCCAGGCGTGCCGCCACCGAACGCATGAGCTCACCGGCGTCGTTCTTGCGCAACCCGGTCTGAAAAGCCTTGAGTGCACTGCCGATGTATTCCGACGACTGGCCCGCCAGATAAGGTGCCGCGTGCAGCACACCGGAACCATCGGGACCATGGCAGGAGTTGCAGGCTTGAACACGTATCGTCTCGTCGCCCTGATAGGCCAGCTGATGGCCGCGCGCCAGCAGCTTCAGGCCGGCCGCGGGTTCCGGCACGAAAGGCGCCGACATGGCCGCGTAACGCTTCGCGAGATTTTGACGCTGCTCGGCGCTCAAGGTCTTGGCGAAATTCGCCATGATGGCATTGTCGCGGGCGCCGCTCGCGTAATCATCCAACTGCTTCTGCAGGTACTCCGCCGATTGTCCGGTGATGCGCGGTACCTGTGCGGCAGCTGATCCCTCACCGTTCGCGCCATGACAGGCCGCACAGACTGCATTGTCCGCCGGCGCGGACTTGCCTGCAGGCTTGGAGGTTTGCGCGGGTGCGGCGCTCAAGATGACCGGCAGTCCGGCGAGTACCAGGATGCCCGCGATAGATCCGACGGACTTCACGCTGACACCAAGCGGCCGGGATTCTTCAGGTATTTGCTTTTGAGCGCATCGATGGCCCAATACGTCAACGCTCCCAGGGTACAGGTAGGATTCCACGAGGCATTCTGCGGATAATTCGAGGCACCGATGACGAAAACATTGGGCACATCCCACGACTGCAGGTAGCGGTTGACGACACTGGTCTTGGGATTGTCGCCCATGACGGTGCCGCCGGTGTTGTGCGTGGTTTGATACTGAGTGACGGTGTAGGGTCCCTTGCGAGGATTGCCGACGACTTGTTTGGCGCCCATTGCCTTGCCGATTTCAACTCCTTTCGCCGTGACGTGCGCAGCCATTTTTAGGTCGTTCTGCGGAAAGTCGAACGTGATGCGCAGCACCGGCTGACCCCAAGCGTCGCGGTAAGTCGGATCCAGATCAGCGTAGTTCTGCCTGGCTGCCATGGAACTGCCGTGCAGACTGAACATCACGGTGTGGTTGTAGTGCTTGACCACTGCCTGCTTCCACGCCTTGCCCCAGTTCGGCGTGCCTGGGGGCGTCGGGTGATACTCGATCGGCCGGCCATTGGTATTGACCGCACCGATGAAGGCGCCGCCGATGAAGCCTAAGCCGCTGTGATCGAAATTGTCGCCGGCAAAGTCGTTGATCAGGGTGCCCGACGCGCCGGAGGCCATGAAAGGATTGATGATGACATCCTCATCGAAGAAGGATGCCACCGTACTCATGGTCTGATACGCGTAGTTGCGCCCCACCACGCCCTGACCCGAGGCGGGATCGTATGGCTTGCCGATGCCGGACAAGAGCAGCATGCGGATATTGTTGATGGCGAACGTCGAGCTGACGACGAGCGAGGCCGGCTGTTCGAATTCCCGGCCCACGGCGTCGATGTAAGTGACGCCCGTTGCATGCTTCTTGGTCGAGTCGAGGTTTATGCGCTGCACCTGACAGCCGGTGCGCAATTCGAAATTAGGATTGGCGAGCAGGACCGGCAGCAGCACGGTTTGCGGTACCGATTTGGCGTAGTGCTCGCACGCGTAGCGTTCGCAAAATCCGCAGAACACGCAGGTGTTGAGCTTCAACCCTTCAGGATTGGTATACGGCTGGCTCAAATTGGACGAGGGTTGTGGGAATGGGTGATAGCCCAAACCGGCGGCGGCCTTGCGGAACAGCGCTCCTTGGTAGTGCTCTTTCTGCGGCGGCGTCGGGTAATCGCGCGAGCGCGGCGATTCATGCGGATCGCCGCCGGGCTGAATCTGTCCCTTGATATTGCCGGCCTTGCCGCTGGTTCCAAGCAGGTACTCGAAACGATCATAGTGCGGCTCGAGATCGTCGTAGGTGACGCCCCAGTCCTGAATGGTCAAATCGGCATCCAGAAAATTCTTGCCGTAGCGCTCGCGCGTGCGCGTGGCCAGCTGGAAGTCGTTGGCCTGAAACCGGTAAGTCTGTCCGTTCCAGTGCACCATGGAGCCGCCCAGACCCGTCCCGGGCAGGAACGATTCCCAGCGGCGCACCGGCAGTGCTATCTGCGATCCGTGATTGCGAAACGTAACCGGCTCGCGCGTGTTGTCCTGCATCAACGCCTTGCGCACATCGAAACGCAATTCATCGTGGATACCCGGGCTTTGGAATTCCGGAACGGTGGCCCGGGTCTGGCCGCGTTCCAGACCCACGACTTTGTATCCAGCGGCGGCCAACTCCTTGGCAACCATGGTGCCGACCATGCCGACGCCGACGATGACCACATCGACTTCTTTTAGACGCTGTGCCATGACCTGTCCTTAAAGGTTCGCGGGAATATCGGGCCGCATGTGTACATGCCCGCGTCCATCTTCCGCGAGACTCAAGGGTTCCCGCTCGAATTTCACGCCATGTTTATCGATGGACTCGTAGTAGTCGGCGTAGGCACCGGGAAAGCCGATCATGCGCCAGGCCACCATGTCCTTGTTTCCGCCGTAAGCAGGATCGGCAAAGAAGCCCTCGATGCTCATTTTCAACAGCATGTCGAAGAATATGTCCGACGGGACGCCGTCCAACTCGTGCGCACCGGACTCCAGCGATTTGAGGTAGACATCCTGTTGATCACCGCTCATTTCATGGAAGGCAGCATTTTTCGCGGTCATCTCATGATCGATGGCTCTCAGGCAAGTGCGGAACAATTCAGCGGGCGTAAACGGCAATTGATAACCCTGGGTTGCCGTGCCCAATACCCACGGACCGCTGCGGTAGAGCCGCTCGCCGGCGCCCCAAGCGCCGCCCAATTGCTTGTCAAGATAATTGGGAACGCCGGCGCCGAGCGCTCCCGGACCGTTTTCATCAGCCGGGATCAGCCGCTCGCAAGCGGCCTCGATGAAGAGAACTTCAGCGGCGTTGAAGAAGAGATACGTCGGTCGATCGGCGGCCGACACATCCGGGGTGGCGATGCCGGATGCGTCTGGACTATTTTGTTTGACCGGCTCGGCAGCTTGAGCCGAGGTAAGTAACGTGGCGGCGGGAAGTACCGAAGCAGCGCCCACACCAGTAACGAAAGAGCGACGCGTGACTCTGTCCACGGATACCCCTTATAGTTCTTGCTTGGTAGAAGAAGGCGTCATTATTTCACAAACCTCAGCCAGTCCGGAAATATGCGGCGCAGCATTTCCGGGTGAGGCAGCAGCTCGAGAGTCAGATACCGTCGCGAATACATGCCACCGAGTGGCCCGCCGCGACGTCTCGCAACAGCGGGACATCGGCGCGGCACTCAGCGACGGCGTAGGCGCAACGTGAGCGGAATGCACAGCCGCCGACGGCGGTAATGGGACTTGGTGGATCGCCGGATAACGCGCTGCGTTTACGGCGGCGCGCTGGGTGCGCAGCCGGGGCGGCATCGATTAGCGCACGCGTGTAAGGATGCCGTGGATTGACAAACACCTCCTCGGTCGGCCCGCTCTCCACGACTCTTCCCAGATAGAGAACCATGACGCGATCGCAAAAGTGGCGAATGACCGAGAGATCGTGACCGATGAAGAGGAGCGCAAGACCGCGCTGCTCTTGTTTATCGAGGAGCAGGTTGAGGATCTGCGCTTGGATGGACATGTCGAGCGCCGACACCGGCTCATCGGCGACGATGAAACGTGGCTGGACCGCGAGCGCTCGGGCGATGCCGACTCGCTGCCGTTGGCCGCCCGAGAACTCGTGCGGATAGCGGTGCGCCGCCTCGCCCGACAATCCCACTTGATGCAAGAGATCCGCGACGGCCGCGGGTATGAGACGCGCGCTTTGGCCTTGCAGTACCAACCCCTCCGCGATGTTCTGTCCCGCGGTCATGCGCGGATTCAAACTCGCGTACGGATCCTGAAATATCACCTGCATGCCACGGCGTACGTCCTTCAGGGCGCGCCCCTCCAGCCCCAAGAGCTCGACGCCCTCAAAGCGCACCGAGCCCGAGGTCGCCGAGATCAGGCGCAGAATCGCCCGCGCGAGCGAACTCTTGCCCGATCCTGACTCTCCAACCAGTCCGACGATCTCGCGCGGGGCGACGCTGAAACTCACATCCTGCACCGCTTTTACCGGCGGCGGCGCGCCGCGAAACAACGTTCGCCGCCCGGCGAAGTGCACAGATAGGTTGCTGACCTGCAGCAGTGCCTCGCTCAAGCTTCGCTCCATCTCAAGCTTCGCTCCATCTCAAGCAGCGCACCTGGTGACGCGCAGCGGCAGCCTGGACGACCGGCGGGCATGCCCGGCATTCACCGATCGCCAGACTGCAGCGCGGTTCGAAGCGGCAGCCGGGCGGCAAGTGCCGCGGATCGACCACTTGGCCCGGCAGCACGGCGAGACGGCGTTGCGGCCGATGCGGCGCATCGGCATCTGGGAGACTGGCCAGCAGCGCACGCGTGTACGGATGCAGCGGCCGGTCGAACAACCTATCGACGGGCGCTGATTCGATGATCTGACCGCCGTACATGACCTCCACCTCATCAGCGATCTCCGCAACCACGCCGAGATTGTGAGTGACGAACAATACGCCCATGCCCAGTTGCTCCTGCAGCGAGCGCAGCAGGCGCAGAATCTGTGCTTGCACGGTGACATCCAGAGCGGTGGTCGGCTCGTCTGCCAGCAGCAACACCGGGCTGCACGCCAGCGCCATGGCAATCATGACGCGTTGGCGCATGCCGCCGGAGAGTTGGTGCGGGTACTGGGTTGCGCGCGCGGCGGCGTCGCCGATCTCGACTTGACGCAACAACTGCACGGCCTGGGCATATGCCTCGCGCGCCGACAGCGGCCGGTGCAGACGAATGGCCTGCGCGATTTGCGCTCCCACTTTGAGCAGCGGATTCAAGCTGGTCATGGGCTCCTGAAAGATCAGCCCGATTTCGTTGCCGCGGATGCCGCGCATCTCGCGCTCGCCGAGTCGCGCCAGGTCGCGGCGCCGGCCATCGCGGCCGCGAAACAGAATTTCGCCGGCAGCAATGCGGGCGGGCGATTTGAGCAGGCGCATGACCGATTGGATGGTGACCGACTTTCCCGAGCCGCTCTCGCCCACCAGCGCGACGGTGCGGCCTCGGATAACATCGAGCGTCACGCCGTCGACGGCCCGAAAGGCGCCGCCCTTGGTGGCGAACTCGACCGCGAGACCGCGCAGCGACAACACCGGCTCGGCCGTCGCAGATTGGGTGGTCATGCTCGCGCCGATGCGTCGGAAAGTGACATTTCGGCGCCGGCCGCGACGATCGGCACGTGGCCGAAGCCCAACAACGAATCGTGGAACTTATGTGCACTCAAGCGCGAAGCGCGGCGCAGCGCCTTGATGGCCTCGACCCCGGCCCAATACATGAGCCGGCTGCCCGGAAACATCGAGTTGCGCACCGTCTCCGGCATCGCGCGGTGCGCCGCGAAGCCGGCCTTTTCGCGGTAGAACAGTGCCGCTTCCTCAACGCTCCAGCGGCCGAGATGCAGGTTGACGTCCACCATCACGCTGGCGGCATTGCGGCGTTCGTTTTGCTTGAGCAGCAGCAATTCCGCGCCTGCGTAGAAGCCGCCCGCTTCGCGCAGCAGATCTTCGGCGTAGCAGGCCCATCCCTCGACCATGGTACCGGCGCTCAAGAATGCTATACCGCTGGCGCAGTCCGTGCCGCCAACGCGCGCCAGTATCCCGGGCGCGGCCCGCGCCCGCGCATTCTGCGTGTGATGGCCGATGCTGCCGTGATGCACGGTGTGCGTGGTCTTGAGCACGGACACATTCTGTCCGCGCAAGTAAGCGGCGAGATCTTCGCCCGCCGGCGGGCTCACCCAATAGACACTGCCGCCCTTGGGCGCAAATGCCGGCGGTGAGCGATAAAACAAGAAATACGTCGCGGGGGCGATGAGTCGAAACGGCGCCGCCAAGAAGCGATAATCCAACCCGTAGCCGGTAGCAGGGGTAAGAAGCCTGGCCGCTTGCGCCGCGGCCACGGCAGTATCGTGCCAATGTCGATAGGCCTCGAGAACGCCGTCTGCCGGCGGCGTGAGCGCCGCCAGCGATTCGATGCTTCGCTGCCAGGATTGCCCCGGCGTCAGCCGCTCGGCATCCTCGATCAGTTCCTGCCCCAATCGCTCGAAGGCAGCGGACGCAGCACCAAGCAGCGCCTCGGCACCGCCGCCTATGCCGTGCACGTCGCGCATCACTATCTCAAGATACTCGGGACCCGCTGCCGGATTGCGATCCTCGAGTGCCTCGAGCGCGCGCGAGAAATCTTGCAGCGCCTGCGCCGCGCGCATGGCCGGCTCGGTCCAGGCGGCCGTCGCAGTCGGCGTAGCTGCACTGGCGGGAATACGCGCGAGGTCCTGCTCCAGGAATCGTGCCAAGGCGGTCGCCTCACGGGCGGCGCGCTCGCCCCAAGCTTTGGGTGCCGCGCCGGCCTCGCACAAGCGCGCACGGCCATCGGCGAGGAAATCCGGCAACGCTTCGAACCGCGCGCGTAGCGCGTCAGCGTCGAGCGGCTCCGATTGCGGCAGCAGCAAGCCGACGATGCCGAAGGTTGCTTCGCCGCTGTACCAGGCAGGATTCGCGTGGCGCGGCCGCTCCCGCAAATTCGCCGCGGCCAGTTTCAGTTCCGCATCCGCCAGGCGCTTGTCCATGCGCTCGGCGACGCTGCTCTCGGGCGCCGCGGCCACCGCTGCCTCGAGTTCCTCGATGGCCCGCAATTCCTCGGCGACAGCGTGCGCGTCGGCGCGCGGCAGCAACGCATCGCAGTCGCGCCGCCCCATGAAGGTCCCGTCGACGGGCCGGAACGCGAGATGATGCGCGAGAAATCGTTCGCCGATTGCGCTCATGCGGCGCCTTCCGGCAAGGAAATCCAGCGCCGCTCGGCGTGCGCGGCAATGATGGCGTCGACGATTTGCTGGCTTTTCGCGCCGTCGTGAAAGGTGCACTCCTCGGGATGGTCTGCCAGGATCTCATCGACGAAGTGACTGATGAGATTGCGGTAATAGAGTTCCGGCCACGGAGTCGCGAGTGTCGTGCCCCGCGGGTAATGCGCCGCGTCCAGAATCACGTCCTTGAATTCGACCGCCTCGGCGGTAGCGTGCTTCAACGTTTCGGCGATGCCGCCTTCGGTGATCAAGCGTGCGATGGCGGCGCCTTTGGAGCCGTACGCTCGAATTTCCACGCCCGGGTAGTTGCCCACGGCGATGTAGCTCGACTGCACCAGGCCCTGCGCTCCCGACGCGAATTCGACCAGCGCGACGGTGGCATCCTCGACCTGGATATTCTGGCGCCCGTTCATGCCGAGCACCTGGCGCTCCGGCACGAAGTTCCTCATGGTGGCGGCCACCGACTGAAACTCGCCGCCCAGCCAGCGCATGAGATCGAGCAGATGCGAGCCGTAGCCGATAATGGACGCAGGCACCAGCCGGTCGCGCGGCACGTCGGGTGCAAGCTGGCGCAACGGAAAGTCCGGGTCCAGGAACTGGGAGTTCTGTTCGAAGCCGTGGATATGAAAGATATCGCCGAGTACGCCGTCGGCGATCCAGCGCTTGAGCTGGCGGATTGCGGGCGAGTAGCGGAACGTGAATCCAAGCTTCGTACGCACGCCTTTTTTCGCCGCCGCGGCGGCCGCAGCGAATGCAGGTCCTGCCTGCGTGTGCAGGGGTTTCTCGCACAGCACGTGCTTGCCGGCGGCAATGGCATCGAGACTCAGGGCGAGATGCGTCTGAGTCGGCGTGCACACATCGACGGCCTGGATGTCCGGGTCGGCGAGCAGTTCGCGGTGATCGAAGTAGACTTTGGCCGCGCCGAATTGCGCCTGCATGGCGCGCGCCCGTTCCGGCAGCACGTCGCAGATGGCGACGAGATTCACTTGGCCATGCGCGGCGAATGCCGGTAAATGCGCCGATTGAGCCCAGCGGTTCGCGCCGATGACGCCTACGCCGAGTTTCCTCATGGCAGCGCGCGTCCGATCGCGGCAACATAGGCCTCGAGCTCTTCGAAGTTGTGAAAGCCCAGGGCGCGCTGTCCCTGCTCGATCCCGTAGATCATGTTGCAAAGCCTGTCGTTCAACCGGACGTCGGCACCCGCTCGGCGCCCATAGTCGACCAGTTTGCCGACGGAGGAGCGCACCTCCGATGGGCGGTTGCGGTAAACGATGTCCCACCAGATGCCGGAGCCTTTCTTCTTGAATTCGTGTGCATTGGGCTTCTGGTCCTTCTTCAACAGCCAGATGGCGTGATTTATATTGTCGAGCAGCCGGCGCGTGTCGGCCGGGGTCTTAGGCTTGTAATTGGCGGGGTCGAAGAAATCGAAGGCCTCGACCCTGATGCCGTTGGCCTCGGCGATTTCGAGTGCTTCGCGCACCACCGCGCCGGCGACGCGCGCCCAACGCTCCACGCCCAGGGTCTCGTGGATACGCGCGTCCGCCAGCGCCGAAAATACCACTTGCGCGGAATACACTTCCTTGGCCCAGATCTGTCCCCAAATGTGGTCGGAGAGCTGCACCTGGGTCAAGCTCTCCAGGCAGCGCGCGAGCTCCGCGAGCCGCGGCGTGCTGGCGCCGTCCAACTCCCCGAGCTGAATCGGCCCTTCATGCACGAACTCGATGTAGCCGGGGTCGACCAGTGCACCGCCATAATTCGGGATCGAACCCAGCACTTGCCCTGGATCCAGGCCGTTATCCTCGAGCAGCTTCTGTATATCAGGTTCGTTGAATCCGTTTTGATACGAGACCACGAAACTGTCGCGGTTCAATAGCGGCAGGATTTGCCGCACCGCTTCGAGTGTGTGCTGCGACTTGGTGGCCACGAGCACTGCTTCGAGAGGCCCGGCAAGACGTTCGGGCGTGGTCGCCCGCACCGGAATCGTCATGGTACCGCGCACGCCGTCGATGAAGAGGCCCTTGGCGTTCAGCGCATCGACGTGTTCGGCCCAGCGATCCACGAGGAGCACGTCGTGACCTGCCTTGGACATGTAAGCTCCCGCCAGACCGCCGATCGCGCCTGCGCCCACGATCGTGAACTTCACGAAAACATTCCCAGGCTTTGCGGCGAGTGCGCATTGCCATAGAGGTAATCGACGAAGCGCGGAAAGTCGGCCGGCGCGGTGCGCTCCAAGACCTGCCGCACGGCGCGCGCACCCGCCCAGTACGAGGCGATGAAGGCGCCGCGAAACGGATGCGCCGCCATTTTCAGCCGCCCTTGTACCCAGGACTCCTGGCCCGCAGCGGTGTCGCGCAAGTATTGCGCCACGGATTCGGCCGGGCGCTCGTCGACCATCAGGTACCAAGCGGCACTGGTCTGCGCGGCGCTGCGCAGGCGCCGCAGCTCCAGATGAATGCGATCATCGTCATCGTCGATCCAATCGATGAGTTCCACGCCTTCGTCGGCGATGCCCTCCTGCACGCAGCCGAGCACGGTGTTGGCGGTGCACAGCAGGGTCTCCGGATGCGCGCTGCCCTGCTCGACCCGGGCGCGGGTCAAGAGGAGCTGAGTCGCGTGACCGGGGAACACTTCATGCGCCACCAGATGCTTGATCGCTGCACGCGTGAATCTGAGATCGACATTCAAATCCATCTTGCCGGCATCGAATCCGCAGCGCGCGGTGTAGGGTACGCCGCGGACGGGATTCAGAGCCATGGTAAAGTCTCCCGTGTCGAAGATTTTGGCGGCGGTGCGCGCGCGGCCTTGCGCCATCAGCGCGTGAAACGTACTCTCGATCTCGGCCGAGGGCAGCGCGCGCTCCTCTTCCCACTCGGTAATGCGTTGCGCAAGGCTGCCGCGCACGACGCCGCGGGCACGCAGCAACGCATCCAGCCGCTCGCGGCTGACTTCCAATTCCTCGGCATCAACCGGTCCCGCGGGCGCGCCGACCAGATCGGTCACCTTGGCAGCGTAATTGAGCGCGCCGCCGCGAAACAAACGCACAGCCGCCCGCAGTGAGCGCAGCATGGCGGTGGCGAACACACGGCGCGATGCCGGAAGGACTTGCGACAGCTGTGCTTGCAACGCATCGAGTTCCGTCTCTACTTCGACCCAGTCCGTGTAGACAGGCGCGGCAATGAGATCGGCGCCGAGGTAGATCGGTACCAGTCCTTCCGAGTCGAGCGGCCCGTCGCCGCGGTTCTTGCTGCGTTCCAGGGCGTCTATTCCCAAGGTGACGCGAGTCAGTCTCTCGCTGAATGTGTCATATGCCTTCGGCAAGCTGTTCTCCAATGAATTGTTCATTGCTGTTCGGCTTCCAGGGCTTCACGCAAGCCGTCTCCTAAGAAATTGACCGAAAGCACGGTGGCGAAGATCAATAAGCCGGGAGGCAGCGCGAGCCAAGGTGCGGCGCCGATCCAGGGACTGGCCGTTTTGAGCAGATTACCCCAGGTGGGAGTCGGCGGTTGCACCCCGAAACCCAAAAAAGACAATGCCGACTCCAGCATGATGGAACTGCCTACCGCGAGGGTCGCCGACACAATGATGGGGGCGGCGGCATTTGGCAAGATGTGGCGAACGATGAGGCGGCCGTTGCCGGCGCCCAAGGCCCGGGCCGCGTCCACGAACTCGAGTTCGCGCAAGCTCAAGAACTGGCTGCGCACCACTCGAGCCGTGCCCATCCACGTCAGTCCGCCGATGCTCATCACGAGAAGCGGCAGGCCGGGCCGGAACAAGCCGGACAACAGCAACACCAGCGGCAGCAGCGGTATCGAAAGCACGACATCCGTGAAGCGCATCAGCACGCCATCGATCAGTCCGCCGAAAAAACCTGCCAGGGCGCCCACGGCGGTGCCGAGCAGGGTAGCCACCAGCGCGCTGGCAAGACCCACGGCAAGTGAAATGCGTCCGCCGTACAGCACGCGCGTCAGGGCGTCTTGGCCGAGTTCATCTGTGCCGAACCAATGGGCGCGCTCAGGCTGCGACGGCTGGCCGATCAGATTTAGATCTTCCTCATCGTATTCGTACGGCGAGATCATCGGCACCACCGTAACGAGCGTTGCAAGCAGCAGCAGCAAGATCAGGCTCGCGCGTGCACCGCGGTGTTGTACCAAGCGCCGCAGCAACAGAGCGCGGGGAGGCCGCAGCGGCTGCAAAGCAGGCTGGCTGTCAGTCATAGCGGATGCGCGGGTCGATGAGGGCATAGACGATGTCGGCCGCGAGATTCGAGAACACCAGGGCCGCCGAGCCCATCATCATCAGTCCCATGAGGACCGGATAGTCGCGCCCGTCCATGCTTTCCACGAACAGCCGGCCGATGCCGGGCCACGCGAACACGGTTTCCGTAATCACGGCCCCGGAGATGAGGCCGGCCATCTCCATGGAAACCACCGTCACCACCGGCAGCAAGGCGTTGCGCAGCGCATGTTTGATGAGCACGCCCGTGGCGCTGTGGCCCTTGGCATATGCGGTGCGGACGTAGTCTTGGCCGAGGGCATCCACCATGCTGGCACGAAGGTATCGGCTCCACGCCGCCACGGTCGCGAGCGACAGCACCACGGCCGGCATTGCCAGATGCGCCAGGCGATCGGTCAAGCCGCCCGCACCGATGGTCTCGTAGCCCGCCACCGGCAACCAGCCCAAGCTGATGGCGAACAGCAATTGCATCATCAACGCCAGCCAGAACACCGGAATCGAAATGCCGGCGAAAGATAGAAAAGTCAGCACATGGTCCCACGCCGTGCGGCGCAGCGCCGCGGTGACGACGCCGATTGGCAACGCCAGTGCCATCGATAGCGCAAGCGACGTGCCGCCGAGCAACAGCGTCGCCGGCAACCGTTCCGCAATCTCCTGTGTCACGGGACGCCCGCTGCGGATGGAATAGCCCCACACGCCTTGCGCCATCGACTTAACCCACTTGAGGTATTGCACCGGCAGGGGCTGATCGAGTCCGTACGCGACCTTGATCTGTTCCAGCGCTTCTTTCGTGACCGAGGGATTGTCGACGTAGGCGTCCAAGGGGCCGCCGGGCGCCAAATGGATGATGACGAAAAGCAGCAGCGAAATCCCCAAGAGCAGCGGCACCATGCCGAGCAAGCGGCGCAGCAGAAATTGCAGGCTCACGGTACGCTGCCGGCCGGCGGTTCGAGATACCAGCGTGCTATGCCGGCGAAGTCGGTCATGTTGGTCGGGTTGATCGTGAAATTCTTCAGGCGCCGGGTCTTGGCTGCGATCGAAACCATGTTGAGCAGCGGCACGGCGGGTAAATCGTGCGCCAATATGCGCTGGACCTCGCTCGCCGCGTCGCGGCGCGGCGCAGGCTCGATCGAGGTTTCCATGCGTTCGAGCGCGGCGTCGAGTTGCGCGCTCGCGTAACCCTGACCGTTCAAGGGCCCGTGCGATCCGTAGAAGACACTGTAAACGGGGTCCGCGGCGGTAACCCAGCGGGTATAAAGCAGGTCGAAGTCGCCGTGGTAGCGCGCTTCGCGGTACGCGATTCCGGTCTTGTTATCGGCGGAGACTCGGATGCCGATGGCTTTGAGTTCGGCCATGATGATTTGTTCGCCGATCTCCCCGTCGATCTCACCGCTGCGCGTGGTGATCCAAAAATTCAACGAGACCCCGTCCTTGCTGCGATAGCCGTCAGCGCCGCGTCGATAGCCCGCGGCGTCGAGCGCCTGATTTGCGGCGTCGGGATCATAAGCGGGCGCCGACGCCTCGGGCGATGCATCGTGCAAGGCTTCCAGGAGCGGGACTATGGGCGAGCCGATGGGCTGCGGATAGCCGCCCGCTGCCTTCACCAACGCCGCGCGGTTGACGGCCTGGGCGATCGCCCGGCGCAACACCGGGTCTCGCAGCCTCGATTCGGGCCTCAGCCCGAAATCCAGATGGATCCAGCCGAGGGACGGTCCGCTCACCAGTTCGATGTTGCGTGCACCCTGCAATTGCTTCGCCAACATATAGGGAATTCGCGGCGCCAACAGTACTTCGCCGGCACGGATCAAGGCCCCCAAGGTGTTCGAACTCGGGATGATTTTGAAAATCACCCGATCGATGTATGGGAGCGAACCGCCTCGCTCGTCGCGCCGCCAGTAAAACGGATTGCGGTCGAGGACCACGTACTGGCCACGCCGGAATTCACTTACCTTGAACGGTCCCGTGCCTACCGGCTTTTGGTTGTAGACATCGTGATTGAGGTCGTGGCCCTCGAGCAGATGGCGCGGCAGGATGCCGAAGGTAAAGAGGGTCGAGGCAAACGCAGGCGAGATGGCGCGGTAATTGACGACGACTGTCAGATCGTCCGGTGTATCTATCGACGTCACATCCTGGCTGCCGTCCTTGGACTCGGCCAGGAAGCGCGGATCGCGAACCGTCTCCCATGTGAATTTCACGTCTGCGGAGGTGAAGGCGACGCCGTCATGCCACTTAACCCCTGGGCGCAAGTGATATACGACCCGCATCGCGGTGCCGCCGCCGGTCAACTGAATGCCGCCGTTCTGCGGAGTCGGCACTTCGGTTGCGAGCGCCGGCACATAGCGCGCGTGTTCGTCTGGGACGAGCAGTCCTTCGACCACGGCGGCTTCGACGTCGCCAAGTTCGGCGGTGGAGTAGACATTCAGGGTATCGATGTCGTACGGAAGCCCCACGGTCAGAGTTCCCCCGCGGATAGGTTCAGGCGGGGCCGCATCAGCCGGTGGCTCAGCCAGGGCGGCGGCCGCAAGCGCCAGCATCAGCGCGCCGGCGAGCAGCAAGCGATTTCCCGCATCTCACCGGCGTTCACGCCTTCTGCGATGGTGGTCTTCAAAGTCATCGGTTACAGTGCTGCGGCGCGTCGCATGCTGCCAGTGTTGCCGTGTGCCGCCGCAAAATGCAAGCGCCGAAAGCGGCCAACCTCAGGCGAGTTTTCATGAAAAAGATCGCGGTGCTGCTTCGATCAAATTTGGAAGAGTGGCTGGAGCTGCTGCGCGCCGCCTTACCCCAGCACACCGTCGTCGGTGACGTGGCTGAGGCCGCCGATGCCGTCTATGCGGTGGTGGGGAAACCCGCGCCGGGCGCATTGGCCGCACTGGGAGAATTGGAAGTCGTTTTCAGTGTCAACGCCGGTGTGGAGGCTCTACTGGAAAGCGGAGAGGTTCCCGACGGCGTTCCAATTGTCCGCATGGTCGATGACGGGCTCGCCGAAGGCATGCTGGAATGGGTGCTTGCCACCGCACTTGCCTGGCATCGCAACCTGTTCGCCTACCGTGATCGGCAATTGAAAGGGACTTGGAGTCCGTTGCGCGAGGTCTTGGCGCGCGATCGGCGCGTGACCGTGCTCGGCGCCGGTCACTTGGGTGCCCGGGTCGCCGCGGCGTTGGCGCAAATTGGGTTCAGCACGCGCGCGTGGAGTCGCTCCCCCAAACAGATCCCAGGGGTCTTGAGCTTGGCGGGAGATGCTGCCTTGCAGGGCGCGGCGCAGGATGCTGAGATATTGATCAATTTGCTGCCGCTGACGCCGGCTACGGAAAACCTTCTGGATGCGCCGCTGTTGGCGCATCTCGCGCCCAATGCGGTGCTGATCAACGCGGGCAGAGGCCGGCACGTGGTCGATCAGGCGGTGCTCGAGTCGCTGGACAGCGGCCGGCTGCGCGCGGCCATCCTCGATGTATTCCGGGAAGAGCCGCTGCCGCAAGCCCATCCTTTCTGGCGCCACCCTGGCGTCTATATCACGCCTCACGTCGCCGCCCCCACCCACGCATCGACTGCGGTGGCGGCCATTGCCGAGAATCTGCTCGCTTACGAATCCGGTGCCGCGCTGCGCCATGTCGTTGATCTGGTCCGGGGCTATTGACTGCGGCGCGGCCGATATCGATCGGGGCTTACTTCGCGAACAGGCGTCCGAGGTCGGCGAAGGCTTTGAACTCGAGTGCGTTGCCGGCGGGGTCGCGAAAGAACATCGTCGATTGTTCCCCTGGCTGACCCGCAAATCGCGTATGCGGCTCGATGCCAAAGGTGACGCCCGCGGCCTTGACCCGTTTGGCGAGCTTCGACCAATCCTCCGGCGTCAGCACCACACCGAAGTGAGGCACGGGTACATCGTGACCGTCGACCGAGTTGTGTATCGGACGTGCACCCTCGGGGTCGCGGCGATGCGCGAGGTGCGCGACGATCTGGTGACCAAACAAATCGAAGTCGACCCACTCCGCGCTGCTGCGCCCTTCGGGACATCCCAGCACGCCGGTGTAAAAGGCGCGCGCGGCATCGAGGTCGTCGACCGGGAATGCAACATGAAAGGGTGTGAGGGACGGCACCGGAGTATTCTAATATGCCGGCGCGTGCATGCAATTCGATTCGTGGGGAATATGATAATGAAAACCTTCATGCTGGCTGCAGTGTCCTTCCTGTTCGCATCGGCTGCGATACATGCGCAAAGCATCCCCGAGATCGCCTTCGAATCGGCCGAGAATTTCTTCAAACTTCCCGATGGGGTTTATTTCGGCGAGGTCGCGGGAATCGCCGTGAACTCCAAGAAACACGTGTTCGTGCTCTCGCGGGGCAACACCAGCGGGCCCGCCTATGGGGCCGCCGCCGCTCAATTATTCGAATTCGATCCCACCGGCAAGTTCGTGCGCGAGATCGGCAGGAACCTCTACGGCTGGTCCTATGCGCACGCGGTACGCGTGGACCGCTATGACAATATCTGGGTCGCCGACAAGGGGTCGGATATGGTCGTGCGCTTCGATCCGCAGGGACGCGTAACACGGGTATTCGGGCGCAAAGTCGAGGCGTCGGATGAGGGAGCACATCCCTTGGGGCATCCGAAGCCGCCCTTGCCCCCCATCGATGGCATGTTCCGCCAGGTCACCGACGTGGCCTGGGACTCGAACGACAACGTCTATATCAGCGACGGCTACATCAATTCGCGCGTGGCCAAGTACGATGCAAATGGCAATTGGGTGGGATCATGGGGCGAACCGGGTTCCGGCCCCGGGCAGTTCAACAATCCTCACTCGATCGTGATCGATTCGCAAAACCGCATCTATGTTGCCGATCGCGGCAATGCGCGCATCGAGGTTTTCAACACGTCGGGCACACTGCTCAAGACTCTGAAGATCGATGTTGCGGCGCCACCGGACAGTCCGGCGGCGATCGGCAATCGACCGTCGGAAGCCGACATGTCGGCGCCGGGCGCCAATCTCACCATGCATCCCGGCGCGCCATGGGCTCTGTGCCTTACGCCCGGTCCAACGCAGTACCTGTACGTTTCCGACGGCTACCCGGGGCGTATCTACAAACTGGATCTCGATGGAAAGGTTTTAGGGTGGCTTGGCGGCTCGGGCAAGACTCTGAAAAAATTCGGGTGGATCCACGGAATCGCCTGCCCCGCTGAGAATGAGTTGTATGTGGCCGAGATAGTCAATTGGCGGGCACAGAAACTCACACTGCATCCTTGAAGCCATGAGAACTGCGTCTCTACGGATCGTTCCGCTGGTGCTTCTTGGTTTGGCAGCATGCTTTGCAAAGGCTGGAATCGACAAACAGCCATGTGCTCCGACCGCAAACGCACAAAGCGATGTCGTCGGTATCGTCAGACAGATGTTCGTCGCGGCCCGCGCAGATGACCTGCCGGCGCTGCTTGCTCTCACGACGCCGGATTTCTATGCCTACGACGGCGGCAAACGCTTCACGGCTCAAGCCCTCATGGATTTCATCAAGAAACTGCATGCAGCCGGCAAGCATTACGAATGGAACGTCACGAATCCGGAAGCCCATGTCGCCTGCAATATGGCTTGGGTGACGTACGTGAATCAAGGGTTCATCGAAGAGGCCGGCGGCCATCAAGACATGTCATGGTTGGAATCCGCGGTGCTCGAATACGGCAACGGGCAATGGCGCTTGCGCTTCTTTCACTCGACGCGAGTGCCTAGCGCGCAATAGCTCGCAGCGATACGCCGGCGTTGAGGATGAGATGTGCAACGACAACACCTCAGCCTCCATTTGAATCGGACACTCGGCCGCCCGCGACGGCCGAACGACCTCGCTGTCCCGTCGTGAAAAGCCGCTTGCAGCGAACTTATCCTTCTCGGTTCTAAACTGCTTTGCTTTCAGTTCAGGGACCGGATCTTTGCCCGTCAGAGGGGCGAGCTTCTCGACCATCTTCCACATGGACGGCGCCGGTAGGTTCACCACACATTCCGCATGTCGCGCAAGGTTCTCAGCGGTCTTGGTTTCATCGAGAAGACCGAGCGTCATCGTCCACCCGAGGGCCCAAAAAGATGAAATCGGTGCAAGGTTCGTCGTTCCGTCTTCGTTCCAGGAGCTGATCAGCGCCACCGGTGTGCCAAAGTACAGGATATTGGGTGAAACGGTTCGCATCGGCTCTCTCCTATGTGAAACTTGGCCGAGCATAGATCACCGCCGCATGTTGATGCTTCGACCGGGAACGAATCAAATCCCGGCCGAGCACTGCCGACACACGCTAACCCAGTACATACACGGCGACAGCCGCAACGATCGCCGCGGCGCAAGCGAGGAACAAGGCCAGCCGAATGGCCGCGCGTCCCCGCGGCTGCGCTCCGCGCGCCCACCCAGGCGCAACAATCAGGTAGAAAAGACAGCCCAGAGTTGGCACAGTCGCAACAGTGAGCAGGCCCTTTCTCCCAGCGACCGATAGGTGTGGCAGTACGAGAGCAAGTGCCACGAAAACAGCGAGCATAATCAGGGGTATTTCAAAGAGATAGCCTCGCTGGAATCGGCGCAAACGAACCCGGTTCATTAAATGCAATTTAGCACTCACAACGCATCGAGGCGTATTCAGCGAGGTTTATTTTGGCGAGATTGAACGGCAAGATCGCACAGATTACGGGCGCCGCCCGCGGTATCGGCGAAGCCATGGTCCGCGCGCTCGTTCGGAGACCGTTGCGCTTTGGAGTGCGCAACAGGGCCTCGCGATTCGCTGCAATTCGAATAAATATGGCCGAGAGAGGCGAGTTATGACCCTAACCGGAGGCTGCTTCTGCGGCCGTGTCCGCTACCAGATTAGTGCACCCCTGGTCGGCGCTAGAAGTTGCCATTGTTCTCGCTGTCGCAAGGCATTCAGCGGCGCGGGATCCGCTTACGCGGAAGTCACGCCGGGAGCGTTCTCGTGGATTCTTGGTGCCGACAACCTCACGCACTATGAGTCCGCGCCGGGATGGGGTCTCTGCTTTTGTCGCACTTGCGGAACTACGCTCTGTGGAACTCACGAAGCTGATGTGCATGGCGTAACGCTCGGCAGCGTCGACGGCGATCCCGGTGTTGAGATCGACATGCATATTTTCGTCGATTCAAAGGCACCGTGGGACCGCATTGGAGGCGACGCTCCGCAGTACCAGGAATTCCCTTCCGCCGGTGAGCAAAACTCGGCAATCTAGTTCTCCGCAGCTATTCGAGGACGGCGGCTCGAGTGCTGCTGGGTCAACCGGTCTATTGGATTCCCCAGAGGTGACAAGTGCGTTGTCTTCAAGTACGAACGGCGCCGATATCAATGCTCGCACCAGGTGGTGGGCCGGTGGTTTCGGCATCCTGGAACACGATCTGACCCTGGAGGAGGCACGGCCGCTCATGGCGCGCGGAGCGAAGCTGACCGCTTGGGCGGCCACACGGGCAATCACCCAGGTGCTGGTGGATACCGGGGCCGAGCTTGACGTGGTCGACCGGGACCACAATGCCACACCCCTTCAATATCTAATCGGCGATGAGCAGATCGCGCGACTTTTGATCGACAGCGGCGCCAGTGTCGACGTGTTCGCCGCTGCGCGGCTGGGCGATGCGCAGTTGGCCAACAAGTGCCTCCGGGCCGATTCCCTAGCTGCCGAAGCACGCATCGGTCGTGCCCCGTTCTGCGCTCCTGGGATGCACATTTATGGATGGACCTTGGGGTTTGATCTCACACCGGCGGATGTGGCTCGCAAGTTTGGACATCCCGAAGTGGCGGAGCTGCTGGTGTCGCATTTATCTCCCGTAGGTCGTTTGATCGACGCTCTGTGGACTGGCGATGGGGGGCGCGCCCGTGCAGAAATTGCCCAGAATGCAAACGCCATTGAAAACCTGCACGCTCTCGATAAGGCGCTGCTATCCACGGCTGCATGGTGGTATAGGCCGGAGAGTGTGCGACTGATGTTGGAAGTCGGTTTCGATCCTCACGTAACCGGTGCACATCTTTCGACTCCGCTGGATCGAGCCAGCTTCCATGGTTATGCCGATATCGTGAAGACGTTGCTGGAGCTAGATCCGAATCCCCCGTTGACGCAGAAAAGCGAGTTTGGAGCCATTCCGCTGCGCACATGCATCTATGGCTCGATGAACGGTTGGAAGACGGGGTTTCCTCAGGACCACGCTCGGACACTGACTTTGCTGCTCGAGGCCGGATCGCCTCTTGATCCGACCTTCCTGCCGACCGGCAACGACGAGTTGGATGGTCTGATGCGGGATTGGCTGAAGAACGATCGGAGCGGGCATGGCAACTGAAGAGTTCGGGTAAAGCTCGCGCTAACGAACGCCAAGGGCAATCCCGTAATGGTCGCTGCGCCCGGATGTGGCCAAGTGGGAGTACCCTAGGACAGCGCTCAGCCTAGGCTTACCATGACGTCCTAGCGCAATTTCCATTTGCCGTTTGCCGAGACCTTAAATTTCCAGGTTATCGATCAGCCGGGTATTGCCCAGCCGCGCGGCGCCCAATACCACAAGCGGCTCGCCCTCCTTGGGCTCGCCCAAATCCGATCGCCGACGGATCGCCACATAGTCCGGCAGCCAGCCCCTGGAGTTGAGTAAGGCCAAGGCCGTGCTTTCCATGCTCCGCCAATTGCGCCGTCCGGCCCGGACTTGCTCGGCCACCGAGCCCAGAGTGGACGATAATTGCACCGCCTCCGCGCGCTCGAGCCCGGTTAAGTACACATTGCGCGATGACAAGGCAAGACCGCTCGCTTCGCGAACCGTTTCGCCGGCGACGATCTCAATCGGCAGCGCGAATTGCCTAACCATGTTTTTGATCACCAAAAGCTGTTGGTAATCCTTCTTGCCGAACACCGCCGCGCTCGGTTGCACGATACTGAAGAGTTTAAGCACCACGGTGCTGACACCGACAAAAAAACCCGGCCGCGAGCTGCCTTCTAAAATATCCCCCAGGGTAGCCGGCGGGTGAACCTTGCATTCCTGCGGCTCGGGATACATATCCTGCGGACTCGGCGTAAAGACGATATCGCAGCCACCTTTGGCCAATAGCGCGCAGTCGCTTTCGAGCGTGCGCGGGTACTTGGCAAAATCTTCATTGGGCGCAAACTGAAGCGGATTGACGAAAATACTCGCCGCCACGATACCCTTGCGCTGACGTGCGATGCGGACCAGCGACAAATGGCCCTCATGCAAGTTGCCCATGGTGGGCACGAAGTTGACGTCGCGCTCGGCAGAAAGCGCAGCCCTAAGATCGGCCACGGTCGGAATCAATTTCACTTCGGACCCGAATCAGAATCCATGCACGGCATCGTCTGGAAAACGGCCAGCCTTGACGTCGGCGACATAGTGCCGCACGGCCTCTTCGACGCCTTTGGTACCTTCAAGAAAGTTGCGGACGAATCGCGGCATCTTGCCGAAACTCAAGCCAAGCATGTCATGCAGAACGAGCACCTGGCCGCTGCAGCCAACACCAGCACCGATGCCGATGACCGGAATCGATAGCCTGTTGGTGAGGTCTCTCGCCAGCGCGGCGGGGATCATCTCGATCACGAGCAGTCCCGCGCCGGCCGCGGCGAGTTCCTCCGCGTGTTGGTGGAGTTGATCGGCTGCGCTCTGCTCTCGCCCTTGGACCCTGTAGCCGCCCAAGGCATGGACCGACTGCGGAGTAAACCCTAAATGCCCACAAACCGGGATGCCGCGCTCTACCAAGCGTTGTACGATCGGCGCCGTCCAACCGCCCCCCTCGAGCTTCACCATGTGCGCGCCGGCCTGCATGAGACGGACGGCATTGTGAATCGCTGATTCCGATGATGCCTGGTAGCTGCCAAACGGCATATCAGCGATGAGCCAAGCCGAGTGATTGCCCCGAGCCACGCTTGCTGTGTGGTACACCATGTCGTCGATCGACACCGGGAGCGTGGTTGGGTGACCTTGTAAGACGGTGCCGAGTGAGTCCCCCACCAACAGCACATCAATACCCGCCTCATCCAGCAGGTGTGCGAATATCGCGTCGTAGCAGGTGAGCATCGCGATTTTTTCGCCTGCGGCGTGCATCTCGCGAAGGCGATGCAGAGTAAGGGGCTTGCGGCTGATCATTGCGTGTATTTTGAATCATGCTGCCCTCGCCGGCCAGCAAACCCGCCTATTTGGTTACGGAATGCTCGGAATAATGGGTTTGTGGTGCCAATATGCGTCGCAACTGACCACCAGAATGGCCGTTACAACGCTTGGACGCGACGGGAGCCCGATGATGCGAAGATTTGCGTTTTTCGCTGTTAATCTGATATTCGGAATGATCTGTGCGACGAGCGTCGCGTCTGCGCAGTCCGCGCCGACGGTTTCCACGGCGCTGGCTGACCCGTGGTGCAGGGCAAAGCCCGAGCCCGCGTTCTGCCATGGCGTGCGCGGCGTGCGCGCCGAGGGTTGGCCGGCGCAGAGCCGTTCCGAAGTCATGGCCCAGAATGGCATGGTGGTCACCAGCCAGCCGCTGGCGGCGCAGGCCGGTCTGCAGATGCTGATGCGCGGCGGAAACGCAATCGATGCGGCCGTCGCCACGGCGAGCGTGCTGAGTCTCGTCGAGCCCATGATGGTCGGTGTGGCCTCCGATCTCTTCGCGGTCATCTACATCGCGAAGGAACACAAAGTGTACGTGCTGAATGCCAGCGGCACCGCCCCGACTGGCGCCACCCTTGAGCATTTGAACGGGCTCGGTTATCGCTGGGACCCCAAAAACTGGGGGCCGGCGTCGGGCATGCCCAGCTCCGGAATTTTGCCCGTGACCGTGCCGGGCACGGTATGGGGCTGGCAGGCCGCGCTCCAGCGATTCGGCAAGTTCACGTTCAAGCAGGTGCTGCAGCCCGCTGCCCTGTATGCGCAAAACGGCTTTCCCGTCTCAGAGCGCATTGCCAGCGACTGGAAACTGCCGAATGCGCTGCCGCTCAGGGGCTGTTGCATACAGCTCGACCCCGACTCGGCGAAGCTGTGGTATGTGAACGGGCGGCCGCCCGTGCCCGGCCAGATCTTCAGGAACCCGGATCTCGCACGGACCTTCCGCCTGCTCCAGTCGCAGGGCGCAAACGTCTTTTATCATGGCGAGATCGCCCGAGCCATCGTGGCGAAGTCGAAGGCACTCGGCGGCACCATGACGATGGAAGACCTCGCCAACTATCGCGGCGAATGGGTCGAGCCCGCCCGCTCGGAGTATCACGGCTACGAGGTGCTGGAGTTGCCGCCGCCTTCACAGGCGTGGGCGGCGAACGAAATGCTCAACATTCTGCAGGCGTGCCTGCCGACGTGGGCGCCGGGGGCAACGCTTGCATCGCTCGGCCCGACGAATCCGCAGTATTGGCACATCCTCGTTGAGGCCAAGAAGTTCGCTTATGCGGATCTCTTTCGATACAACGCCGACCCGAATTTCGCGAGCGTGCCTCTGGCGAAGCTGCTGTCCACCTCACATGCGGCGTCATTGTGCGCTAAGTTCGATCCCCACCACGCCTCCGACACCGGCCCACCGAGCGATGCTGATTTGAAGGGCGACACCATCGTACTGTCCACGGCTGACAAGGAGGGCAACATGGTGTCGTGGGTGAACAGCAACTTCAGTGCGTTCGGGTCGGGCATCACCGTGCCCGGCTACGGGTTCCTGCTGCACAATCGCGGCGGCCTGTTCACGCTCGACCCCAAGAGCCCGAATGCGATTGCGCCCGGCAAGAGGCCGTTCAACACGCTGTCGGCGGGGTTGCTCATGCGGCAGGGGCAGCCAGTGATGACGTTGACGCTCATGGGAGGGGATATGCAGGCGCAGGGACATGCACAACTGCTCATCAATGTCATCGACCTCGGGGCGAACGTGCAGGCGGCGGTGGATATGGCGCGCTTCCGACATAGCCAGGTTTCCAATGCGCTGAGCCTGGAGTCTTCGATCTATGACTTGGTGGGGGCGCCGCTTGTCGCGGCGGGACACACGGTGCGGTCCATCAGCGGCGCGGATGTTGGGGGCGCGCAGGTGATTCAAGTCGTGCCGGCGGAGGCGGGATTCGTCTACTACCGCGGCGGGTCGGATTTCAGAAAGGATGGGCTGGCGGTTGGGTGGTGAGGTATTACTTGACTGAGTCAACTATATGGCTAATATATTGAAATGCACGGCAGATCGGTACCCGCAGGCGATTTTGCAGTTCATGTGGAAGCGGTACGGCAATTCAATCGCTTTTTTACCCAACGGATCGGTGTGTTGGACGAGAGCTTGCTGGATAGCGGCCTTACTTTGACCCAGGCGCGTGTGTTATTCGAAATTGGCACCGGGGAAACCTGTACCGCTGGTGACCTTATCTCCCTGTTGAGGCTGGATGCGGGTTACCTTAGTCGGATACTTCAAGAGTTCGTAAACTCTGGCTGGGTGAAACGCAAACCGTCACCCGAAGATGCTCGACGGGCACTTCTCTCGCTCACGCCCAACGGACGAAAGAAATTTACCGAGCTCGATCGTCAATCGCGGCGCCGCATCGGCGAATTGATAAGCCCGCTGTCTGCGTCGAAGCTGACCCAACTCCTGCACGGCATCAGAGCTCTTCAAGACTCTCTCTCCGCGGTCCCAAGCACCGAAGTGCGGAGCGTTAATATTCGACCGCACCGCGCCGGTGACGTCGGCTGGGCGATCGAGCGCCATGGACAGTTGTATTCCGACGAATTCGGTTGGAACGAGGAATTTGAAGCATTTGTCGCCACGCTCTTTGCCAGGTTTGCCACCCAACACGATCCGGCCGCGGAACGGTTTTGGGTGGCTGAGGTCGACGGCGAACGCGTCGGCTGCGTATTTGTGGTGCGCTCGGAGAAAGACAAGAATGCAGCGCAGCTGCGGTGCCTCTTGGTGGACCCCAGGGGGCGCGGTCTCGGCGTGGGGCGACGACTAGTCGATGAGTGCATCCGGTTTTCGATGTCTGCCGGGTACCGCCAGATTATCTTGTGGACCAACGATGTGCTGGTTTCTGCGCGTCGCATTTACGAAGCCGCAGGCTTCTCGCTTATCGAGGAGTCTCCGCATCATAGCTTCGGGCACGATCTGGTCGGTCAATATTGGAGCCGCGCCCTCTGAACATACGCCCAAACTGTGGTCCGTAGGACATGTGTCGGCGACCGGCCGTGTCATTTCGCCGCGATCAGTTCAAGCGTCTCCCTCTTTATCTTGGATAGCTGCAGGCGGTTATCTTGCGAAGTGGCGTACAGCGCTTGCAGCAGTGCCTTGTCCCAGGTCGTCATTTCCAAGGGCTGGGGCGCCATCTCGGACGCGGCGAACACCTTGAGAATGCTCGGCGCTTCCCCCAAGTCTTTATCCAGATTGATTTCGGCCAAACCGACGAGGCCGATGTAGTCCGCCAATTGACCGATATTGAGCTTGCTCACTTGCACCGGATCAACCACCACGATCGCCGACTCGTTTGCCACGAGCACAAAGAGATTCGGCTTGCAAGTCGCTGATCCCAGCGGAGCATGGGCGGACATGGCGATTTGAGACAGCCGAGTAAGTACGAATTCGCCCGCCTCGCGGCTCAATCCCGCCACCAACGGACACATTTTCATTTTCCTATCCCACCGCAATAGCGACTCGCCATCTGAGCGAACGATCGTGGAGGAGACGAAGGTATCCACGTCGTCTTTTAGCTTTTCTCGATCCTGTGGCGCGGTCACCGTCACCGAACCAAGCGAATCCGCGTGCAGCGGCGCCGCCAGCGCGTACCATGTCAGACCCAGGACGCAAACGCACGCCGTTTTGAACGTTCCAAATGACTCTCCGTTCATCCGACCTCCTTGACTCGGTAACCCTGCCCTCGGCTAAGACCGACCTACTCTTCGAGCGGAAGGGCCGTCAAATCAGCGGCGGCCCTTTCAACTCAATAGTGTTCCCAGAGGGATCTTTGAAATAGATCGAAAGACTGCCGCCGCGCGCGCCTTTATGCATACCCTCCTCAATTATTTCCACCCCATGATTGGCCAGATGGCTACGAAGTCTCTGTTCATCGTATTTTCCAATGGCGATACACAAGTGGTCGAGATTTCGCCCGCCCGTGATCTTAGGAATCGCCCATTGCCCCGTACTCGCGCTGACGTCAACGAGGTCAATCTTCCCTTGCCGGTGCCGCTGAGGTTTACGAGCAGTTAAAATCGCTCGCAGGCGAATGGGAAGCGGAACTCCCCGGGTTCGGCAAATTGACCAGCCGTGTTCGCCTGGTTTCCAACGGCATGGCGATCGAAGAAGTCATTGGCACGCGCGCGGACAATGAACTTTCGGTCTACACCCTGAATGACGGCAAAATTCTGTTGACTCACTATTGCGCCTTGACGCCCGACGGACACCAGGTCCGGCTGCAGACGTCCCGACTCGGAGCCGCACCGGAACATCTCGATTTCTCTTTTGCGAGCGCGACCAACCTACACAGTACGTCGGCAGCGCACATGCGTCGGGTGATCATGACGATCTCCGATCGCGATCACTACACCGAGAAATGGACCAAGACTGAAAATGGAAAAGACACCGAGTTCGATCTGAACTTCGTGCGTCTAAATCCCAGTCGCCCACTCCGCCAAGGAGTCGAGCAGTGATGCCAGGACCTCGCCGTCGGTACGCCCGCTGCGTTTCGGAACATGAAAGGAGTGATCAGCCTCGGGCGCCCATACCAGGGTGGCCTTGCGGCCGAGTTCGGCGATGATCGGCTGCAGCAGCTTGGGCTCCGCGAGCTTGTCTTTCTCACCCTGCAAGAACAGCATGGGGATGTTGATCGCAGATAAATGCGCGGCGCGCGTGCTCGTCGGTTTACCGGCGGCGTGCAAAGGAAAACCCAGGAACGCCAGGCCTCGAACGCTCTGCAGTGGCTGCAATGCTTGGGCCTGAGACGTCATGCGTCCGCCAAAGGACTTGCCTCCCGCTATGAGTTTGAGACCGGGCGCGCGGCGCGCGGCTGCATCGACCGCGGCACGCACTGCGGCATGACACAGCGCTGGAGCATCGGGTCGCCTGCTTTTCTTCTCCATGTACGGAAATTGGTAGCGCAGAGTTGCGATGCGCCGCACCGCCAGCCCCTCGGCAAATGCAGCCATGAACGAATGCCTCATGCCCGCTCCGGCGCCGTGCGCAAAGACGAAGCAACTCATCGCCGCCGCCGGCTCGAGCCACAGCGCCGAGACTTGGGCTTTGTCAACGGCCAGGGAGAGTGCTTCCGCCGAGGGCATTGGCGAAACGAAAGCTTGCTAGTCTTCTTCCTTCCGACCGGAAAAGGCGATGTAGATCAACGCCACGGCAATTGCGGTACCAGCCGCGACAGCGACCCAGGGATTTTCCTGCACATACTCCACGACCGATTCGGTCACATCCTGGACCCGATCGGCGCCCCACTTCACCTGGCGCGTCAGGCTTTTCTTGGCGTCGGCAATCCCCGCCTCCACCTTGTCGCGAAGTGCTTGAATCTCCGGGGACTTGAGGTCGCTCAGCTTTGAAAGCAACGCCTCGGCGTCCGCAACCAGATCACTGATCAATGTGTTTTTGTCCATGCGGCCTATGATATCTCATCGCAACACTGCCGTGCGCAGCCGGATCAGCCCGCGCTACGCACCCGATGCAGGCTAAACGCCAAGACCCGCGCCCTTGACCCCCGCCATGCACACCGCCTCGTCCTCATCGCCCGTACCTCCGCTCGCCCCGGCCGCTCCCAAGATCCGGCCATCAGCGTCCTTGATCAATACCGCGCCGGTCTGCGCCAGGAACTTGCCTTGAGCGGTGGCCGCCAGGGCGCCGAAGAACACGGGATTCTGTTTGGCGCGCTCCAGCAAGTCGCGGCTCGGGGCTCCCATGCCCACTGATGCCCATGCCTTGCCGGTGGCCACGTCGACCCGGAACATGCTGGCGCCGTCTTCGCGTTGCAGCGCCTTTACATGCCCGGACTCGTCGAGGATCACGACTGCCATCGGCTTGTGACCTTTCTCGCGCGCGGTGGCGAGCGCCACAGCAATGATTTTGTTCGCCTGCGCCAGAGTAAGTAAGCTCATATATCGCTCCTCAATAGTCAAAACGGAAATATGGCACTTGGCTACCATAGCCGCCATGAAAATCGCTACTTACAATGTCAACAGCATCAACGCGCGTCTCGTCAATCTGCTGCGCTGGCTGGAGGAGACGGCACCGGATGTGGTCTGCCTGCAGGAGTTGAAGGCGCCCCAGGACAAGTTCCCCGAAGCGGCGATTCGCGCCGCCGGCTACGGCGTCATCTGGCACGGGCAGAAGAGCTGGAATGGGGTGGCCATTCTCGCGAAACACGCGGACCCGGTCGAAGTCCGTCGGGTGCTGCCGGGCGATCCGGACGATCTGCATAGCCGCTACATCGAGGCAAGGGTGAAGGACGTGGCGATTGGCTGCCTGTATTTGCCCAACGGCAATCCGGCGCCCGGTCCGAAGTTCGACTACAAGCTGGGGTGGCTGGATCGGCTCATGCTGCACGCCAAGGAACTGCTCGCCTCGGGAACGCCTGTGGTGCTGGCCGGGGATTTCAATATCATTCCCACCGAAGCCGATGTGTACAAGCCGGAGCGTTGGCTCGATGACGCGTTGTTCCGGCCCGAGGTGCGCGCGTACTTCACGGGCCTGATCGAAGCGGGCTGGGTCGACTCCGTGCGCCGCATCCACCCCAACGCGACCATCTATACTTTCTGGGACTATTTTCGCAACGCCTACGGCCGCGACGCGGGGTTGCGCATCGATCATCTGCTGCTCAGTCCCTCCGTTGCCGGCCGACTGCTCGATGCCGGCGTCGATAGGAACGTGCGCGGCTGGGAAAAGGCGAGCGATCACGCGCCCGTGTGGGTCTCGTTGGCTTGAAGACGTTCGCTGAAATGGACCGCACGGATGGCCACGCTCGGCGCTAACCAACCGGTCCGGGAGCGCATCTTCGGAGGCGCGGCGCAGGGGCTGATGTCCGCGGCCGCGGCGCTGCTCGCCTATCTGCCCACCAAGCCGCTTGGACTGCAGGAGGGTTTCTGGGGATCGATTACCGCCATCGCCGTGGTTCAAGGAGGATTGAGCGCCACGCAAGCTTCCGCGCGCGATCAATTCATTGGTGCGGCGATCGGCGGTGTCATCGGCGCCGCTGTCGTTGCATCGATCGGTCAGCAGCTTGCCGCCTATGCATTCGCCGTGGTTCTGTGCATGAGCGTGTGCTGGCTGCTCAATGTCCCGAGTTCGGCGCGCTTGGCCGGCTCGACGGTGACGATCATAGCGCTGGTGCCCCACCACAGCACGGTGAGCTGGATGCTGCTGTCGCGAGTCTCCGAGGTGGGTTGGGGCGTGGCCGTGGGCATTGCCACCGTTTGGCTCGCCAACAAAGCCAAGGCGCTGTTGGACAAAGTGCCTTGGAGTCCGCCGCGGACCGGCCCCTAAAACGCCGGCGAACGCCTCGCTTGGCAAGGCAGGACGGTAGGAATATCTTGTGCGAAATGTCGCTGACCCTCTATTACCATCCGTTGTCCTCGTTCTGCCAGAAGGTGCTGATCGCGCTGTATGAGAACGACGTCGAATTCACGCGGCGGGTGATCGATTTCGGCAACCCGGCGGACCGGGCCGAACTGCAGGCCATTTGGCCTATTTGCAAGTTCCCGGTGGTCCGCGATCACTCGCGCAAGCGCGATCTGCCGGAGGCCACGATCATCATCGAGTTTCTCGATCACTTCTATCCGGGCGAACAGCGGCTGATCCCAAGCGAGTGGGAGGATGCGCTCGATACGCGTCTGTGGGATCGCTTTTGCGACAATTATCTACAATTGCCAATGCAGCACATCGTCGCTGATCGGATCGGCGGCTCCAAGAGCGACTTGACGAGGGAACGGGCGACGCTCACGAGCGCTTACGGTCTGCTCGAACGCCGTATGGCGTCCAGGATCTGGATCTCCGGCAAGGCATTCAGTCTGGCCGATTGCGCCGCGGCTCCAGCGCTCTTCTATGCCAGCATCGTGCACCCGTTTCCGAACGAGCTCTCTCATGTGCGCGCTTATTTCGACCGGCTGACTCAAAGGCCGTCGGTGGCGCGCGTTTTGGAGGAAGCCAAGCCCTACCTCGCGATGTTCCCGTTCGCCGATGCCGTTCCGGCGCGCTTTCGCGCCTGAGCAGCGTCGAGATTTTCCATGAATTGCAGCGCATCGTCCCAGGCTGCGTGACGCGCCGTGTTGTCAAATACACACCAGGTCTCGGTCGCCTTTGCCCTCTCCACCGTCGCGGCGAAAACGGCGAGCTGCGCCTCCGAATACTTCGAATAGTACATGCGCGGCGCCCCGTGCCAGCGAAAATAGGCGAAGCGGCGGGTGCCACCCGGAATTTCAGCGCCCGGAAAACGCGCGGGATCCGCCGCGACCCGCGAAACGCCCGCATCTTTCAGAGCGTTCTCGGCGGCGTTCGTGAACCAACTCTCGTGCCTCGGCTCACAGACCACCTTCGTGCCGCGAACGCGCGGCACTGTTGCAAAAAACGCGCGAGCCGTGCGCCCGTTGAACTGCAGGCTCGGGGGTAGCTGGACGAGCACCGCCGCGAGCTTCGGTTGCAAGTGTGCGATTTCCTCGTAAAAGCGCGCGACCTCGGCGGCACAGCGTTTCAAGTGACTCTCATGCGTGATGCTGCGCGGCATTTTCACCGAGAAACGAAATGGCGCCGGCGTGTCGTCGCGCCAGCGCGCATACGTTGCACCTTGATGCGGCCGATAGAAGGATGAGTTGATCTCGACGCAGGAGAAATGCGCGGCATAGAAGGACAGGTGCGTTTGATCGGGATGTCGTTCAGTGCGCTTCGCCGGCGGGTTGCTCCATCCCGCAAGGCCGACCCGAATGGCGGCAGAGGCCACGGCCGCGCTACTGCGCGTCCGCAGCCCGCTGCTGCGCATCGGCAGATTTAGCGGGAATCGTTTCAAGATCGCGTTCGGCGTGACATTGTCTGATGTAGAGCGTGAGCGCCAAATGCTGGCGTGCCGCTTGTGCATCGTGCGCCAGCAGTTGCGGGCCGGTGGCGCGGCCAAATCGATCGAGCACTTCCGTGCAGGCGCGCTCGATCAGATGTCGAACTTTGAGCGCTCGAACCCTGGCCTCGCCCGTTTCATCTTCCGGATCGGCGTCGATCTCTTGTCCCGACCGATCAAGATAGGCATTCAATGCCCAGCCCAAGGACTGCAACGCCCCAACTTGGGCGCGCGAATGCGGATCCTTGCGGCCGAGCTTGCTCGCCGCCTCGATGAGCGACAGCGCGCCGCCTGCCCAACAAGCGGCGGGCCCGATCGCGCCGTGCCAAAATCCCGGGCGCGTCAGATACCAATTGGGCCCGCCAATCGCACGACTCGCGGGAACGCTGACCTCGGTGAAGTCCACCGCGACTGTGTTGGTGTCCGCCATCGCAGCACTTTGCCAGGCCGACGGTTGCGGCGTGATGCCGGCATCGTCGAGGGCAACATCCAGCAGCAACATTCCTTGCTCGCCATGGGCGGTGACGAGTGCAGCCTCGAGGAAGGTCGCACCGCTGCAAAATTGCTTCGTTCCTTTGAGCTCAAAGCCGACGTCAGTGCGGCAGGTATAGGTCAGACGGCTTGCCGGACCGTCCGATGCCCAGACCCCATAGAGCGTCTCGGCGCGCGCCGCTTTCCCTGCCTCGGCCAGGATCGCGAGCGCATCCGTATGCGCCTCGGCAATACGGGCCAGCGACAAGTCCTTGGCTCCCCAGCGTTTCAATGCCTCGTGCCGCAGCGCCGTGGCACCGTGCCCCGGCAACGGCAGCGTCAGCTCACCCGATGCATGCGCTTGCACCAACAGTTCCTTAAGACTGGGGATGCAAGACATCGATATTGGCCTTCAACGTATCTGCGAATCCGCCGGCGGCTCGCCCGATCAGCCGTGCGCTCGTCACCACCACGCTGCTTACAGGCGATGAAAGCCGCCAGCCCCGACGCTTGAGCCTGTCCCACAAACAATGATCCTCCGCGAGCGCCCGATCAGCCCAGCCGCCCGCATCCACGTAGGCGTCGGCGCGAAGCGCCAAATTGGCGCCGTGCACGTGGCCGTGGGTTCCGTCGGGCCGTGTGAGATAGGTCGTGCGATAGACTTCGTGCGCCTCGGGCGACCCGCCGTCCTCGAGCTGCACGATACCGGCAACGCCGGCTATTCCGGTATCGGCGAGCCGCAATTGCTCGGTGATCCAATCAAGCGGCACCAACGTGTCGGCATCCGTGTTTGCCAGCCAGATCTGGCTCAGGTCCTTGTCGCCGCCGAAATGGGCGAGAACGGCCTCTACTCCCAGCCGTCGCGCGGATCCCGGGCTTCTGGCATGGCACTCGAGCACTTGCCCTACACCAGCCACCGCGCGGCGCGCGCGCGGCAGCGTGTCGTCGGTACAACTGTCGGCCACGATCACGATCCAGTAGTCGCGCAGCCGCGCCCCTTCACAGCTGCGGCGGATATTTTCAACGCATTGCGCGATGTGTGCCTCCTCGTTTTGGGCCGGAACGACGATGCCGATCGACCAAAAGGCATACTCCGAAGCCTTCACGCGCGCCGCCAGGTATCCAAGCGAAATCCGGGACACCGAGCGCCCTTGATCCACCTGCAGGACGGGGCCAGCGCATCCTTCAACGTAGCGTGCACTTGATCCCCATGAAGCAAGTGATCCTCGCTGTCGCCGAGCCAATGCACGGCGATCAGCTCGCCGCCGACTTCAAGCTCGGCGCTCAAGCGTTGCACGATATCGGTCAACCGCGTGCCCGTAAAATAGTAGCCAAGTTCGCTGAAGACGATCAGATCGAACGGGCCTTGCGGACACTGTGTGGCGAGATCGCCCCAAGAAACGCTGACCTGCGGCAAGTTAGCGCAGCGTTCCCTGGCCATCGCCACGGCGCTCGGTGCAATGTCGATCGCGTGCAACTCATCACTCCGCCGCGCCAATGCGGCCGTGAGCACGCCGATCGAGCAGGCGGGTTCAAAGACACGCCGGTAGTGGGTTCGCATGAGCGATCGCAGCGTGAGTTCGTAGCGATCGCGTTCGTAGCGGGAATCGATAAAGTTCCATGGGTCGGTGGATTGCCGATACTTTGCCTCGAAGGCCGCTTGCGACACCGGCGAATGCTCGCTCATACGAGAAATGCCTCGTAGCCGCGTTCGAAGTACTCGAGCACATGCGCCGGCACAACCGGTTCACGCGCATCGCCGGGATCGAGTTGCGAGCTGAAGCAGCTTATTGCTGCGTGCTTGGCTGCCTGCGTCTTGGCGTCCAACGCGAATTTCCCCCAGCGTGCGCCCTTGAAGGCCGTCGGCTGCGCGTGATGCCAGGCCCAAATGGGATAGCGGGCGATCGGCAGGTGAAGATCGCCCGCAACATCAATGCATGCCAAGGAAACGGCTTCATGATCCGGATGTCCGTCGGCTTCAAAAGGCGCGATCAGCGTGGGCTCTGACTTGCACAGATGTCGAATCGCACCGATCAACGCCGGCATCCGGGCTGCGACCTCGCCATCGGGTATGGCGAGCCTGACAACTCTCACCGGGCGCGAGCAGAGAGCCGCGAGAGCCTCATCAAGTTCCCGTCGGCGGAGGAGGTTGAGGCCGTGCCAATCCGGATACGCTGCCTCGCCATCCGTCACGCTCAAAATGACCACGTGGTGCCTCCGCTCGCTCCACACCCGGATCAACCCGCCGGCGCCCAGCACCTCGTCATCGGGATGTGGGCTCACGATCAACAGCGGCCCGGGCTTGGGCGACCAGGCCGCCTCGCCATTCAAGAGCGCCTGCCAATCCTTGTTCGCCGTGCCGGGCAGCGCGGGATGGAAAGCGACGGGGCGCGGTTTGAGCAATGGCATGTTGAAAAATCGCTGCGAGGAGAAAGGCGGAACGCAATACTAGGCGTCGTCGCGCCGCGCATCACCCGTCCTGCGGAGCGCATCAGTGTAGGATTTCACGCGCAGCCCTTGCCTCAATTCCGGCGCCCATCGCGCAGCCAAGCAGCAGGAAGATTCTGACGGCGGTGACCGCAGACGGGCGCGGTCATCGGCATCGCATTGGTCTATAGTCGTTGAATGAAAGCAATTATCTTCGATCTCGACGGCACTTTGATCGATTCGGTGTACGCGCACACGATGGCTTGGCAGAAAGTGCTCACGCAATTCGGACTTGCTGCTCCTGCATGTGTCATTCACCGGCGTATCGGCATGAGCGGCAAGCTCCTCGTCAAAGCGATCGCTCGGGAGCAAGGAAGGCGTATAGGAGAAAAGCAGCTCGACAGGCTGTCGAATCGACACACCGCCCTATTCCGTCGGCTGACGCCCGCCTGTGCGCCGCTGCCGGGAGCGCGCTCGCTTTTGAAGTTTCTCGCTTCATCCAAAATTCCACATGGCATTGCCACCTCCGGTAAACGGAACGAGATCGCCAGGTCTTTAAAAGCCCTGCAGCTAAGCTCCTCCGCGGTGGTCATCGACGGCGATATGGTCGAGCAGGTGAAACCTGAACCGGATCTCTTTCTTCTTTGCCAACAGAAACTCAAGGTGAAGCCCGCGGATTGCCTCATCGTGGGTGATGCGGTGTGGGACATCCACGCCGCGCGGCGTTGCGCGATCCTCGCGGTGGGCTTGTTAAGCGGTGGATTCGGGGAGCAGGAACTCTACAACGCGGGAGCCATGCGGGTGTATAAAGACGCCCGCGCGCTGCATGAAGGAATCGATGAACTCGGATTTGAGCTATCCCGAAGCTGACGGAGCAGCCCTCCGCAATCACCCGGTACCGGTTGCCGCCAGGGAGTGTTCGAAGTCGTAGATCATGCTCTGCGAGAAAATACTGACCCGGTTCCGGCCTGCCGACTTGGCGTGATACATGGCGATGTCGGCGTACTTCAGCAAGGTGGCGGCATCCTCCTGAGAATCTTTCTGCGTAGCGATCCCGATGCTCGCCCCAATAAGATATTCACGACCGTTTATCTCGAAAGGCTGGTTCAAGGCGCCAATGATGTTGCCGGCGCAAATGGCGGCGTCCTCCGTAGAATGGACGTCGGGAAGCAGCACCACGAACTCGTCGCCCCCGTGGCGACTGACTGTATCGGTAGTTCGCACGCAGGTGACAAGTCTGTGCGCGACCTGTTGAAGAAGCTGGTCCCCGACGGCATGCCCATCGGTGTCGTTTACCCCTTTGAATCGATCGAGGTCTATAAACAGAAGCGACGTAACACGCCCCCTACGCTGGGATCCGTTCAGCGCATGCTCCAACCGATCGGCAAGCAGCGTACGGTTCGGCAGGCCGGTCAAGCTGTCGTAGAGCGCCATGCGCGCCAGTGTGTCAGCTTGATTGCGAGCAATCGTCACGTCATGGGCGACCATGACGACTCCGATGACTCCTCCGCTCGCGTCATGGATCGGCGAGACCGAATAATCCACGGCAACCTCGGTCCCGTCAGGGCGGACCAACACTGCTGCGGCGCCCGAACGACAAATGTGATTTTCGATGATTGCTTGCACAGCAGGACAGGAAGTGCGCTCTCGGGTTTCCAAACATAACAAGGGGAACACTTCGTCCAAGGGCCGCCCGGTCGCCCGTTGGAGTGTCCACCCGGTCATATTTTCCGCGACCGCGTTGAGGAAGGTCACGCGGGCCCGAAAATCGGTGCTGATCACCGCATCGCCGATCGAGTTTAGCGTGACACGGGCTCGCTCTCGCTCTTCGTGCAATGCTGCTGTGTTTGCCAAATGAGTGGCCTCGCTCACTTCCAAGGCCTGCTCGGAATTCCTCAGCTTCATCAGATCCCGAAATACGATGACTGTTCCCTCTATCGAGCCAACCCCGTTTTGTATTGCCGTAACACGATAATCGATGACCTTTGGATGGCCCTCGCCGCCGAGAAGAAGCGCGCGTCTGAAGTCACGGCTCCCACACACTGCACTATGAGCATCGGCTATTGCCTCAACAAAATCCTTCCCGGTTAGCACATCCACGATCGAGATAACGTCGGTGAGAAGTTCTCCGATGACGCGCTCTGCGACACACCCGGTAATTTTTTCAACTGCCGGGTTCATGTATTGCACGCGGCCCGCCACGTCGATTGTGATGACAGCGTCTGCAGTTTGAGACAACGCCTCCTCTAAAAAGGCCTTCAGGGGAACCCGAGGCACAACGGCTTTGGTTTTCGCCACGAATCGCATAGCCTCTTGCTTTAGCTGCTGGAACTGCGATGGCGTCCGTGACATCGAAGAATTATGACGTCTTCACAATATCCAGGCGACCGGCGCGATTCAGGACGCCGGTCACAGGTTGCGAACGGTGGCCCAACCCTAACATTTGTTATTCGCATGTAGATCCCCCGCCGACCCTTACCCTCAACGCCTTCACGGGACCTGCGGATCTCTCCAGCGGCGGCTCCGGCACCGGCTGGCCATTTAACGTCCGCGGCTCGGTATCGGTTCGGGATTGTGCACGGAGCAAGCTGCTTGCGGCGAGGCTTGCGCCCGCGACCGCGCTGCCGCGCAGCAGCAGACCTCGTCGTGCCGGGTCGAAGCCGACATCGCCGGGATACTGAGGGGGCGTTGGCATAAACAATCTCGCTGTAGCTAATTTCGCAAGATTGCCGTGTTGGCGCTGCTATCGATGTCCGTGAATCTCGCCACTACGCGTCAGTAAAGTTGAAAGCAGCTTGTTGCGCGATTTCGGAGCGCGGCGGGTAGGAAACTTCCTATACCACCTAGGGACAAAAATCGGGTGTTTTTTCCAGCCGCGGCGCTAAAGAGTTAAGGTCCCATGGAGAACCATGATCGCCTGCGTCAACTGGAAGCGCGCCGTCGCGACGCGTTGAGCATGGCGGTGGTGGCCAAGGCGCGTTACCTGGCGTTGAACGGAGAGCCTAGCTCAACCCCGGCAGCCCTCGAGCGAGCCCGAGGCGAGTGGCAAAAAGCCGAGACGCGAAAAGTCGCCATCGCCTATCAAATCCGCAAGCTGGAGGAACTGACGCGAGAATCCGCGTCTGCGGAAACAGCTCATTGATCTTAAGTAACGCGGATATCTTCAACGAGGATATCTACAACAATTACCTACAACGAGTTGTTCGGCCATATGGCCGTGCGCCACATATGCGCGACGGGTGATCCATCGAAGCCCAAACCTTGCTTCGGTTCACGAAAATGCCGGCCGATGATGTCGGTGAATATTTCCGGATCGATCGGGTCGGATTTTTCGAAGAAATAAATATCGTAGAGCGTCACCAGGCGCGAACTCATGTACCAGCGATGCTTCCTGGCCGCCTCGGCTGCCAGTCGAATGTATTCCGGCGGCGAATAATCGGCGCCGAAGAAACGCACGTAGGACTCCGGGTATTGGTAGCCCACCGACTCGTCCGCGAAATAGCGCAGCGCCTGGTGATTCTGCACCGCCCAGGCGATTTCCTCATCGACATACGGCGCGATCAGCTGCGCTCCCCAATATCCATGGTCGGCGCGCAACAGCATGCCGTTGGCAATATCGTGCAGCAGACAGGCCAAGACGATCTTTTCCTCCTGCCCGGCATCGAGCGCTCGTTTGGCGCTCGTCACCAAATGCCGAAAGGTTATGTCCGTGATCCGGTATTTGAAGAAATCGAGCAGCCTGGGCTGCGCCGGCATGCGCGGCAGCTCCGGATTGTCGCCCATCATCAATACCGTGCCCGGAGCGAGCTGCCGAAGAATCTCGCCCTCGGTGTCCGGAGCGCCAGATCCCCGCCATCCCGCCGGCGGGGTCAATATCAGCCTGCGATAACCTGACTGGGGATGTTGGGAGTTCGAATCAACATCAGGCATTGTGGTTCTCAGGAATTATTGCGATCAAGACTGGCACGGTCCCAGCGCGCGGCATCGGCGCACGCGGAATAGGTATTTTGCAGGAAATCGAGCAGCGTGTGTTCCGGGTCCGCAGCCCGTCTCATCACATCGTAGTCGAGAATGAATTCTCCGAGCGTTTTGTCGAAGGCGCCGGGGCCCGCGATGATGGCCTCGGACAATCCTGCCGGGACCGGGGCCGCGTAAGCGTAGAAGGCGGCGCGGCCGTAGCCGCCATTGCCCGGCCAGAATCCGGCGCTGATGCATTCGTGCGAATAGGCCTCTGCCTGAATGGCGTCGGACCCGGGGCGAGGCGGTGCCCGGCGTCCGTTGAATCGGGTGACCGCCAGGTCGAAAGATCCCCAAAAAAAATGCACGGGACTAATCTTGCCGTAAAAACGCGTGGAGAATCGCTTCAGCAGCCGATCGGCTTGGCTCAAGGTCTGCCAAAAGCGCTGTACGGCATCCGGATCGTAATCTCGATGTACGCTGTCTTGATCGAAGCGAATCCCGTCCACGACCTCAACCGGATGAGGATTGATCGCAATCTGCACTCCCAAATTTTGCAAGGTGCGCAGGTAGGCTGCATAGAACTCCACCACGGGCCGTGCATCGAGCGGCAGGAATTCCGTGCTCCCCGAGCTATGCCGGAAGGCGAGCCGATGTGCGAGGAAGTCGAACTCG
>Ga0302326_10002341_pt1 | contig 46394 bp, 36 predicted proteins | sample Palsa_T0_3_FD_202264 | JGI IMG/M metagenome (GOLD analysis project Ga0302326, IMG submission 202264) | Peat permafrost microbial communities from Stordalen Mire near Abisko, Sweden - Palsa_T0_3 | ecosystem: Environmental > Terrestrial > Soil > Palsa > Peat permafrost | place: Sweden: Abisko... | reverse complement strand
GGTGACGGTGAGAGTGACCGTAACCACTTCGGTGATGCTGCCGGAGACTCCGGTGACCTTGATGTTATAGGTGCCGACTACTGCAGATGAGCCTACGCTGATCTTCATGGTTGAAGTTCCAGCCCCGGTAATCGAGGTTGGGCTCAAGGTGACGGTCACGCCCGCGGGCTGGCCAGTCGCAGTTAAGGAAATCGCCGAATCAAAGCCGTTCGTCACCGTGCTGGTAATCGTGGATGTTCCCGAGCCGCCCTGCGTCACTGAGACCGTAGTGGGCGACGCGGTAAGGCCGAAGCCAGGAGTACTAATTGTATTGATCAGCCCGCTGATCAGGCCGCTTTCCTTCGGGCTTCCCCAGCCAGTCGCCAAATCGTAGCCGGTTGTGGCCGAGTTACCGTTGCTGCCACTGATGATGTCGTGGAAATCGGTGTCATAGCCCGAGCTTAAGCCGATGTCATAAAGGGCCGGATTGATGAAGCCGAGCGTGGGCTTATGGTCAGCCACTGCCTGTTGATTGACTAGCGCCAGATAGCCGGCCCACATGGGCGCCGCAAAACTGGTTCCCCCATACTCGTTAGCCGTGCAAGTGGTTTGATCGGCGCAGACGTAAAACGTGAAATTCGCGTTGGCCGAAACATCCGGGCCGTTACGATAGGTCTTGGAGCACTCGGTGCAGCCGCTCGCTGTCGTGGTCTGCCAGAAGGGGATCGCGAAGTGGTTCGGCGAAACGCCGCCGCCGCCGTCAACCCAAGCCGTTTCCGAACTCCAGGGACCACCCGCGCCGCTGGTCTCTAAATCCGTGCCGCCGACCGAGGTGAGATACACGTCGTCCGCTGGGTAGATCTCAGAAGACGACGACCAAGCACCGCCGTCGCCCGCCGCCTGAAACAGATTCTGACCCTGCGCCGCGAATTCCTGAAAGTACGGATTGTCGGTGCTTGGGTCGGCTGGGCTCCAGGTCCACGAAGAGCTCAATTGCGCGTTCAGCGGATCGGATGTGGCCATGGAATTAAAAATGGCCGTATCGGTCGATCCTACGTACATCACCAAGCTCGCCAGGCCGGGGGCCATCCCGAGCGCCTGAGTCATGTCGATGGTCTGTTCGGTGTCATCACAGTTGGGAGCGGTGCAACTGGTGCTGGTCCCGTCGGTCGAGACCAGGGTTATCGGCACAGTGTTGGTTTGACCGGCGTTCGTGTAGTAGGTGTCAAGGTCAGTTAAATCGGTACCCGCGTACTCGAGCAACCCGAGCGACTGGCCGTGACCGGTGAGAGCTGTGCCCTCGTAATAGGCCGCTCTCATGTCGCTTCCGCAGAAGGATGCGCTAGGACAGGAGCCCGTGGTGGCCTGGGCCTTCACTCCCTGGGGTATATGGATCACAGTGGGACGCGGGATCGAATAATTGTCCAGGCCCGCGATGTGCCATAGCCGGAACGGCAGGTCCACGGTGGGCTCGCGGTCCGGAGCGTAGAAGGTGCGGTTTTCGGTGGGGTGCCGGTAGAGACCCATGTTCACATGCAAGGCTGTCTCGATGGTGGCCACCGACGCCGTCACATCCACGTTCATGCGATTGCGCGAAGTGCCAACCACCGTGAAGCCGTTGGTCTGTGCCCAACCAAGGACAGCGTCATAGTCCTGCTCGGTGGGACCAAACATGCGCGCGAACTCCTCCACGCTGAGGTACTGGCGATAAGAAGGGCTGGAAGGATTGTAGAGTTCCTTCAAAAATTGATCTAAGCCTGCTTGATCGCGGAGCGGCAGGACCAGCACCAATCGCATGCGCTGTTCTTCGGGAAGGCGTCCGGCGGACCGCGCCTGCCCGTTGAGAGTCACGTCACGCACATGATGGGTCAACAGGGGCTGTGACTGCGCATCGCAAATATTCACGACCGCCATAAGTATGAAGACTGTAAATAGAGTTGTAGCTATCCTTCGAATCATAATTTCCCCTTTTTCGCGAGCCCCGTATGTGAATCTAAGCTTTCGGTATGGAACGCAATTGTACCAACATGCCCCGCGGCACGCAAGCTATTTTGATGAAAGCCGGGCGCGAGAGAGCAATATAATCAAGGTGCCATGAAAACCACGATCAGTTTCACGCTGGCCGCTATTGGAGTGCTGGTTTCGGCGCTCCCGCTATTCGCACATCACGCTTTCGCAGCCGAATTCGACGTCAACAAGCCCGTTAAACTGCGAGGTGCTGTAGTGAAAATTGAAATGGTCAATCCACACTCCTGGATTCACGTGGCGGTAAAGAACCCCGATGGAAGCACGACCGAATGGATGATCGAAGGGGGCTCGCCGAACGCGCTCATTCGCCATGGTTTTACCAAGGCCTCGCTTCCCGTTGGCACCGAGATCATTTTTGAAGGCTATCAGGCCAAAGATGGATCGCCTCGCGCCAACGGCCGCGACATCACATTCCCGGACGGAAAGAAGATCTTCCTCGGTTCCTCCGGCCCGGACGGTCCGCCGCCCGATGCCAAGTAAAATGCTAAGTAAAATGCCAGGTAGCAGAAAGAGTGATCCATGCGCGCAACTCAACGTACAGCATTGCGAATTCTGAGCGGCGTTCTGGTTTTGATCGCGTTCGGCACTGTCAGCCAGGCACAGCTGCCGCCGGTGAAGCCGGGACCGACGCCCACCGAATCTAACTTTTTTATCGCCACTCCCCCAGGCTGGGTACAGCCGAAGACGCCTTGGGGCGATCCGGATCTTCAAGGAATCTGGCCGATTTCCTACGTGGGGACGGTGTCTCTGCAACGCTGTGTCCCTGCCTTCGGCGCTCGACCACCGGCCGGCAGCCCTCCCTGCGATCCGCACAAGGCTTTCCTGACAGCGACGGAATTCGACGCTCTCCAGGAACGGGCCGCCAAGCAGCCTGACCGTACCAAAGAGGACATCAAGAATGGCGAAGCCGGCCGCGTTTTTCGGGATGGCGTCATGGATACGTTTACCCCGCAGCGTCAAACTTCGCTCATCATCGATCCGCCCGACGGCAAGCTGCCTGAGATGACAGCGGAAGGCAAGCGGCTCTCGGGCTTGATGAAGAGTAGCTGGCCGCTTCCCGGTGAAAAACTGGCATTCGATTCCTTCACCGACTTCGATAGTTGGGATCGCTGCATCACCCGCGGGCTGCCCGCCTCCATGTTCCCGTTCCGCTATAACAACGGACTGCAGATCGTCCAGGCGCCCGGCTACGTGGCTCTTCGCATGGAAATGATCCACGAGTCTCGCATTATCCCGCTCAATGCCCCGCCGGTATCGCCCGCGATTAAAGAGTGGTTGGGCGTTTCGCGTGGGCATTGGGATGGAAACACGCTGGTGGTGGAAACCACGAACTTCAAGCCCGGCGCCTCGGCCACCAACACTGGTGTAGGTGGATCGCCTCCGGGAAACCGTTTTCCGATCAGCGATCAGATGAAAATGACGGAGACTTTCACACGGCTCAACAAAGATTTTCTGATTTACACCATCACCGTGGACGATCCAGTGGTGCTCACGCACTCCTGGACGGCGCGGTTTCCATTGAAGCTCGACAACAGTTTCCAGATTTTGGAGTACGCCTGCACGGAAGACAACAACATGATTCCTCATTGGATCAGCACTTCGCGCGCCGAGCGAGCCCAGGAGGCTGCCAAGCCCGCAGCCGCGCAACCTGATAAGGAACAGCATTGATGAAAACCCGGATCGCGATTGCTATCTCGCTGGCCATGGCCGCTGTTTCCCCCGGGAGAACGCTGGCTGCGATTTTCGTTCCTGTCGAGACCAGTGATGGCAAAATCGCCGGCGTTACGCTCGCTTCGGGAGTTCGCGCCTACAAAGGAATTCCGTTTGCCGCGCCGCCGGTAGGCGATCTGCGCTGGAAACAACCGCAGCCGCCCGCGCCCTGGAAAGGCATTCTCCACGCCACCAAGTTCGGCAATGTTTGTGTGCAGAATCCTGCTCCGAAGCGCGTCCCGAATAACGTCGCCGTCGACCTTCCGGATTCGCCCCAGATGAGCGAGGACTGTCTTTACCTGAACGTCTGGACGTCGGCCAACCGTGCGAACGCGAAGCTGCCAGTCATGTTCTGGATCTACGGCGGGGCATACACCGAAGGCGCAGGGTCCAGCCCCCACAACGATGGAGAAGCGCTCGCGCGCAAAGGCGTCGTGCTGGTCACCTTCAATTACCGGCTCGGACCTTTCGGATTTTTCTCGCATCCCGAGCTGACCAAGGAATCGGGCAAGAACGCATCCGGGAACCAGGCGCTCGGGGACTCCATCGCCGCGCTCCAGTGGGTGCGGCAGAATATCGGAGCGTTCGGTGGCGATCCGAATAACGTGACGATTTTCGGCGAGTCCGCGGGCGCCGCGATGATCGGAGGATTGGTAGGATCTCCGGTCGCCAAGGGATTGTTCCATCGAGCCATCGCTGAGAGCGGGCAGTGGATGGGACTCGGCATGGCTCCCATGATTCCGCTCGCTCGAGCCGAACAGCCGCGGCCGCTCCGTGGCGGCCCTCCCGGCGCTGCCCCGCCTGCCTCCGATGCGCCGCCGGCAAGCTACCCGCCGTTGGCCGAACTGCGCGCCCGATCCACCGAAGAAGTGCAGAAGACGCTGCGTGGTTCAGGCATGATCGTCGACGGCTGGATTGTGCCGGAAGATCTGTCGATCACCTATGCCCAAGGGAAGCAGAACTCAGTCGATGTGATCGTCGGCTCTAATAAGGACGAGCATTTGGCCATGGGCGGGAAGGTTGCTTTTCGGGATACGCTCCTGTGGTCCATGCGGTTGTTCGCCGAACGCCAGACGGCGATCGGAAGGCACGCTTATTGGTACTTCTTCACGCACGAGCCGCCTGTCGATCCCGGCGTCCGCAATCTGAAAGCCACGCATGCCGCTGAGATTCCCTATGTGTTCGACAATCTCGGCGCGCCCCGCACGATCCCCGATACCAGTTCGCCGCGGCTGGCCGCAGCGTCGGAGAAGGACCGCGCCGCCGCTGAAATGATCTCGTCGTATTGGGTGAATTTCGCGAAGACAGGCGACCCGAATGGCAAGGGCCTGCCCACCTGGGCTCCATTTAAGAATGGCGACGGGCCGCATATCCTCGGTGAGGTCAACGAGTATCCCGGCCCCGATGTCTTGAAGCAATATGACGAGCAATATAAGACACTCTTGACCAACTTGACTTCACATGTTGAATAGCGTTACGCCCTTTCTTATCGTCGACGATTTGAATGCCACCATCGAGTTCTACCAGTCCAAGCTGGGGTTCAACGTCCTGCACAAGGGAGGGGACGGCCCGGGCAAAGACTTTTGGGCCTTCCTGGGGCGCGATCAGGTGATGCTCAATTTCAAGCACATTACACCTGACGTCCATCCCCAGCCGAATTGCTCCCGCCACGAATGGGCTCGTTGGGACGCGTACGTCTTGACCAGCGACCCCGACTCACTCTACGAAGAGTTCCTTGCCAAAGACGTTCCCATGCACCGGAAACTGGCCAACACGAGTGACGGACTGCGAGCCTTCGAGATCCGCGACAACAGTGGATATGTGCTGTGTTTTGGGCGTCCTATTGAGAAATAGACCGCAATAGGAGAAATCTTGAAAACACTCGCGTTAGCGTTGCTGCTTTCCACCCGGCCGGTATCTGCAGCCGACCGGCCTTTCACAACCTGGAGCCAATATCTGGGCGGCGCGGATTCTTCGCAGTATTCATCCCTCAAGCAAATCAACAAATCGAACGTTAAACAACTCGAAGTCGCCTGGACGTACGCAACCGGACCGGGAACATATACCTTCAATCCCACCGTCGTTGACGGGGTCATGTACGTGTTGGCGCAGAGTAATTCCGTGGTGGCGCTGGATGCCGCCACTGGAAAGCAGTTGTGGATTCATCCCAACGTGGGCGCGGTCGGCGCCCGGGGGATGAACTATTGGGAAAACGCTGACAGATCCGACCGGCGCCTTTTCTTTATCAACGCCGGATTCCTGACTGCTATCGACGCCCGCACCGGCCAGACCATCAACAGTTTCGGAGACAACGGCCGCACGGATCTACGAATCGGACTCGACCGCGATCCAGGCCGAGCGCTTCAAACCAGCAATCCGGGCCGCATTTTTGAAAACCTGATCATCACACCGCTGCCTGCCGGCGCGTTCTCTTACGAGTCCACACCTGCGGACATTCACGCTTACAATGTCCTCACCGGGAAGCTGGTGTGGACGTTCCATGTGGTCCCGCGTCCCGGAGAATTTGGATACGACACGTGGCCTCCGGACGCCTGGAAAACAGAAGGCGGCGTTCACAACTGGAGTGAGACGACGCTCGATGAGAAGCGCGGCATCGCTTATTTCCCGCTAGGAACCGCTCGATACGATTTTTATGGAGCGAATCGCAAGGGCGACGACCTGTTCGGGAATTCGCTCCTGGCGCTGGACGCGCGCACCGGCAAGCGGCTGTGGCACTTTCAGTTGGTCCATCATGATCTGTGGGATTATGATCTTCCGGTTGCGCCGAAATTGCTCACCGTGAAGCACAACGGAAAAAATGTGGATGTGGTGGCGCAGGCAACCAAATTTGGTTTCTTGTTTGTCTTCGATCGGGCGACGGGCGAGCCATTGTGGCCCATCGAAGAACATCCGGTCCCGCAGTCCGACGTTCCTGGCGAATTTAGCTCGCCGACTCAACCTTTCCCCACCAAACCCCCGCCATTCGCCCGTCAGACGTTTACCGAAAAGGACATCGATCCTTTCGCAACGGAAGCCGAACAGGCGTCGATTCGAGAACTGTTGAAGAATTCGCGCAACGAAGGGTTGTTCACGCCCCCGAGCTTGCGCGGCTCGATTTCAGCGCCGGGTCACAACGGCGGCGCCAACTGGGGCATGGTGGCCGTAAATCCGACCAAGGGATTCTTGTACGTCATCACGAAAGAATATCCCACGCTCGATAAGTTGCAACTGCCGGGGCCAGGTCGCGCGGGGGCGCCTCTGGAAGCGGGTCAAAGCGCGGCTCCAGCGGATGGATTCATCCGGTATACTGCACCGGTCAATTTCATGGTGCAAAGCGGCGGCCTTTCCGCGATGGGTCCGCCCTGGTCCCTTCTCACGGCCTACGATCTCAACTCCGGAACGATCCGCTGGCAGGTTCCGAATGGAGGAGTGCTGGCGCTGGAGAAGGAGGGTCATAAAGACACCGGCGCGAGAGCTCCGCGCGGAGGACCGGTGGTGACGGCGGGTGGTCTGATCTTCGCCGCCACGGCTTCGGATCACAAAGTTCGGGCTTACGACGAGGACACCGGCAAAGTTCTCTGGGAGTACGAACTGCCGACGGGTTCGGATGGCGTTCCCGCGGTCTACGAGCTTGGCGGGCGCGAGTATATTGCGTTTTGCGTGGCCGGTGGCGATGGTATGAACATGGGAGGCAGGCGCGATCCACCAAGCAGTCCGCCGCCGAATGCATACGTGGTCTTCAGCCTGCCAAAGAAATAGCTTCCGCGCTCGCGCTACTGCTTGACTTCGAACACCTCGATATTCAGTCCGTTCGGATCTTCCACAAAGATAGTGCGAACGGTTGGGCTGAACTGGACAACCTCGCCCCGCAACGACGTTACTGGGACGCCTGCTGCGCGCATGCGCGTCAAAAGCCCATCGAGATCGTGCACGCGCAAGGCTACAGCGGGAGCGCCAGGATCGGGAACACGCAAATGAAAGGGCTTTCGCTCGACGCCCTTGTATTCGTAAAAAGCCCAAAGGGCTTTCGTGCCGGGAATGGTCGCCACCAGTTCGCGGGATTGGACGTGAGGCGCACCGACCAAGTCTGCGATTACAGGATCGTTTGAGAACTCGGGCTTGCCCTTCAGATCGAAACCCAGTAGATCGCGATAGAACTTCAGCGTGCTCTCCCGGTCGGCGATTGTCAAACCAACGGAGACGTCGTAAACGTTCCCTTCCGATGTCACACCTGGGGGCGGCGCGGATTGGACAACCTCGATGAAGTAACCGTCCGGATCCTGAACCAGCAGCGAATGAATTTCGCCGCGGGGAGTAGCGATGGCAACCGGCGCGCCCGAAGAGGTGACAATCGGGTCATTTCTCTTTTTGATGGCGGCGAGCACCGGCGCCATGTCCTTCACGCGCAGAGCCAGCAAAGCGGCGCCGGGATCGGTATGCTTAGCGCGTCCCGGATGACGATCGACGCCGGAGAATTGCGTCAATTCGAATCCGAAGGCGGCGTTCGGCAGTTTCAAAACCGCCATGCGCAGCGAGACGCCCGGCGAATTGGTGAGCGCCGGAACACCGGGATTCGGGAATGGGCGCGGCTCACCTTTTAGGCCGAACACGTCGTTGTAGAAGGCGAGCGTCGTGTCCAGGCTATCCACGGCATGGATGTAGTTCAAAATGCCAACCACGGGTGCACTGGAGGGCGGTGTCGTATCGGTCTGAGCAAAGCCAACCTGAGCAAAGCAGGCCGCCGCGAATAAGGCAACTGGGATGAGCCGTTTCATTTTTGATCCTTCGCCAGTCTACTCCAAATTGCATCTAATTCACAGGGTTACGAGCCCGCCAGAGATCCCCCAATCAGCGCCCCTGATAGCCCGCATCAAAGATGGCCTATCGACTGCATGCAACCCAACAGATACAATCAAGATGTCTTCGGGAAGAGGGACCGCGTTTGAAACTCCGAGTTGGCTATGTGCTGTTGTGTGCGGCATTTGCAGTATGCACCCCGGCTGGCGCCTTCGCTCAGCAGGATTCTCCCGCAGCCCAAACAGCGCTGCTGAACAAATATTGCGTCGCCTGTCATAGCGCCAAGCTGCGAACCGGCGGACTGTCGTTGCAGGACGCCAACCTCGGGAACGTGCCCGCGGAGGCCGAGACCTGGGAAAAGGTGATTCGCAAGCTCCGCGCGGGCGCCATGCCTCCCCAGGGAGTGCCTCGCCCGGACCCTGCATCGCTCAATGATTTAGCCGCTTTTCTCGAGCATGCAATCGATGGAGCTGCGGCAGCGAAACCCAATCCGGGACACGCGGCCATGCACCGGCTGAACCGCTCCGAGTATGCCAACGCGGTCCGCGAACTGCTGGCGTTGGATGTGGACGCGACCGCTCTGTTGCCCCCCGACGACGAGAGCAGCGGGTTCGATAATATCGCCGACGTTCTCCGGATGTCGCCATCACTGATGGAGCGCTACCTGTCGGCTTCCTGGAACATCAGCCGGGAAGCGGTCGGCAACATGAATATCGCGCCGGCCACGGCCACCTTCCGCGTTCGCCCGGATCTTTCTCAGGACCAGCACATCGAAGGGTTGCCGCTCGGAACCCGTGGCGGCATTCTGGTGCACTACGATCCTCCGCTGGACGCCGAGTACACGATCAAGCTGCGCTTGTGGCGCAATACCTTCGATCTGATGCGGGGCATGGAGGATGCTCATCAGATCGAGATCAGCGTCGATGGAAATCAGGTGCGGCTGGTCACGGCTGGCGGCCACGACGAGTTCCTCAAGATGACGGCCAATCCGGGCACCTTCGGGGCGGATCTCGACAAGCAGCTCACCGTTCGCATGCCGCTGAAAGCCGGTCCGCATGTCATCAGCGCGGCCACTGTGTTGAGAAGCCACGCCGAAAAAGACGATCTGATTAAGCCCTTTCTCAGGACGACCATCGATGGATTGGACATTATGGGCGATCCTTCGGTAGACAGGCTCACCGTCGAGGGGCCGGACAATCCCGCGGGTCCCGGTCAGACGCCGTCGCGCGCAAAGATCTTCGTTTGCACTCCCCAAAATGAGAGGGAAGAGTTGCCGTGCGCGCGCAAGATCATCTCCGCGTTGCTTCTCCGGGCTTATCGACGGCCTCTGAAAGAGAGCGACCTGGAGACTCCGCTCAGCTTTTATCAGCGCCGCCGCAATGGGAAGGGCGATTTCGACTCGGGAATCGAAGCGGCGCTTCAGTTCATCCTGGCGAGCCCCGAATTCCTGTTCCGCTTTGAGCCCGATCCCAGCGATTTACCCGAAGACGCTGCCTATCAGATCGGCGATGTCGCGCTCGCTTCGCGTTTGTCGTTCTTCTTGTGGAGCAGCCCGCCGGACGACGAATTGTCGAAACTGGCAAGCGAAGGGAAATTGCACCAGCACGCCGTACTGCAGCAACAGGTATTGCGCATGCTGGCCGACGATCGCGCGGACGCGTTGGTGGACAATTTCGCCGAGCAATGGCTTTTCTTGCGCAACCTGAAGAACTCCTCGCCTGACCCGCAGATTTTTCCCGATTTCGACGATAATCTGCGCCAGGCCATGCGGGAGGAGACCAAGCTCTTCTTCCAGAGTATTGTTCGCGAAGACCGCGGCGTGATGGACCTGCTGAACGCGGACTATACATTCGTCAATGAGCGTCTGGCTCGCCACTATGGCATTCCAAACGTATACGGAAGCCAGTTCCGGCGCGTTACTTTAACATCGGATGCCCGGCGCGGTTTGCTGGGGCAGGGCAGCATTCTTACCGTGACCTCCTATCCCAATCGGACCTCGCCGGTGCAGCGCGGGAAATGGATTCTGACCAACCTGCTCGGAATTCCGCCTACTCCGCCGCCGCCCAATGTTCCGGCGCTCAAAGAAAATGGAGATGGCAAGCCTTTGTCTCTGCGCGAACGCATGGAACAGCACCGCGCCGATCCGGTTTGCGCGGGTTGCCATAAGGTGATGGATCCGATCGGATTCGCACTGGAAAATTTCGATGCCGTCGGGCAGTGGCGCGTTAAAGACGACGGCTCGCCGATCGATCCTTCCGGCACCCTCTACAACGGAGTGAAGGTAGACGGGCCCGCTGCACTGCGCAACATGCTGGCCGGCCATCCGGATGTATTTGCCGGTGTGACGACCGAAAAGCTTTTGACATACGCTCTCGGCCGCGGCCTCGAGTATTACGATATGCCCGCCGTTCGCAAGATCGTGCACGATGCCAGCGCGCGCGACCTGCGCTTTTCGTCGTTGGTGCTGGGTGTGGTAGAGAGCGTTCCCTTTGAAATGAAGATCAAAACGGCTAGTCCGGCGCTGGACAGTTCCCGTTAAGGAGAGTCAGCATGAAGTTCATCACTAAGAAGCACCTGTCGCGCCGAACCGTGTTGCGCGGATTAGGAACGGCGCTGTCTCTTCCGCTACTGGATTCCATGGTGCCGGCCCAGACGCCGCTGGCCAAGACCGCGGCCAACCCCCAAATTCGGTTGGGAATGTGCTTCATTCCGCACGGCGCGGTGATGGCCAACTGGACTCCGGCCGGGGACGGGGCGGACCTCACGTTATCGCGGACGCTCGCACCCGTCGAGCCGTTCAAGGACCAGATCGTCGTCGTGACGAACCTTGCGCATAAGATGGCGGCGCCGGGCGGCCCGGGAGACAATGGCGGCGATCACACGCGATCCCCCGCGGTTTTCTTGAACGGCGTTCATCCCAAGCGCACCGATGGCGCCGATATCCAGGCCGGCGTCACGATCGATCAGATCGCGGCCCAGAGAATCGGCCAGCAGACACCGCTGCCGTCGCTGGAATTGGCGACAGAGGACTTCAGCGGGCTGGTGGGATCGTGCGATGTGGGCTTCAGTTGCGCCTATATGAACACGATTTCGTGGCGCACGCCGACTACGCCACTGCCCATGGAGATCAATCCGCGAGTTGTCTTCACCCGATTGTTCGGCGACGGCGCTAATGCCGAAGAACGCCTAACGCGGATCAACGAACAGCGCAGTATTCTGGACGCCGTGATGGGGCAGGTCAGGCACTTGGAAGGAAATCTGGGTCCCAGCGACCGCAATCGAATCGCCGACTACCTGGACACAGTTCGCGAGATCGAGCGGCGCATTCAACTTACCGAAAAACAGAACGCCAACTCCACGCTGGCCGTGCCCACCTCTCCCACCGGAATTCCCGACGATCACCAGGCGCACACCAAGCTCATGTTCGACCTGATGACGCTGGCTTTCCAGGCCAACATTACGCGCATCTCAACATTCATGATGGCTCGCGAAGTGAGCTACCGCACCTTCCCGATGCTCGGAATTTCGGAAGGTTTTCATCCAGCCTCGCACCATCAGAACAATCCTGAGCGCCTGGAGAATCTGACCAAGATCAACACATATCATGTCGGGTTGATGGCATACTTCCTGGGCAAGTTGAAAGCGACACCGGATGGCGACGGCAATCTGTTGGATCATTCGCTGATCCTTTATGGAAGCGGCATGAGCAACAGCAACGTCCATAATCACGCGCCACTGCCGGTGTTCGTGGCGGGCGGAGCTGCCGGGCGAATGAATGGCGGCCGCCACCTGAAGTATCCGGACGGCACCCCAATGGCGAACCTGCTGCTGACTATCCTGGATAAAGCCGGCGTGCCACAGGACCGGGTGGGAGACAGCACCGGGATGTTGACCGAGCTGTGATGGCAGGGTTGTAATAAGGAGACGCGCCATGAAGACACTTTGCCTTCTGTTGATGTCGAGTTTTGCTGCGTTCGCCGCGAGCAGCTCTGTCGCCGATGCGGTTCAGAACCGGGATCTGCCAACACTGCGAACGCTGCTGAAGCAAAACGCGGCCGTGAATGCCGCGCAGGCTGACGGAACGACGGCTCTCCACTGGGCGGCGCACTGGAACGATTCCGAAACGGTCGGCCTTCTGCTCAAGGCCGGGGCGGATCCGAAGGCGGTCAACCACTATGGCGCGACGCCGCTGTCGGAAGCCGCGGCATTAGGCAATGCCACCGTCATCGAGCAACTGTTGAAGGCCGGCGCCAACCCGAACACGCCCACTACCGCCGATGGTGAGACTGTTCTGATGACGTCAGCGCGGGCCGGGAACCTGGACGCCGTAAAGGTCCTGCTCGACCACGGCGCGGATGTGAACGCCAAGGAGGCCTATCGCGGCCAAACGGCTTTAATGTGGGCCGCCGCCGAACGTCATGCCAGCGTAGTGGGGCTGTTGCTGGAACACGGCGCCGACTGGAAGGTTCAATCTTCCTTCCGCGAAACAAAAATTCCCAAACTGAGCACCGCCTCTTCGATCTCTCCCATCTCGCGCGGTGGTTTGACGGCATTTCTATTTGCGGCGCGCGAAGGTGATATCGAGACCGCCAAGGCGATGCTCGATCACGGCGTCGATATCAATCAAACCGACGTCGATGGCACCAGCGGGCTGGTAGTCTCGATTATGAACAAGCAGTACACGTTCGCCAAGTTCATGCTGGACCAGGGTGCGGACCCGAACGTGACGGATGTCAAGGGGCGCGCCGCTCTCTACGCAGCCATCGATATGCGCAACGAGGACTGGTCTGCTTTGCCGATGCGGAAAGAGCAAGACCCGCTGCCGAGCATGGAACTGATCAAGGCGATTCTCGCTCATGGCGGGAATCCCAACGCGAAGCTGACGCATAACCTGCCGGGACGGAGCGGAATGGATTATGGCGACGTGGCGCTGGATGAAGGAACCACGCCGTTTATGCGGGCTGCCCGGTCGGGCGATGCCGCGACGATGCGAGTGCTGCTCGCAGCCGGAGCCGATCCCACGGTTCTCACCAAAGACGGCAACAACGCGCTGCTCTTCGCGGCCGGCATCGGCTACCGCGATAAACAAACGCAAGGCACCGAAGCACAAGCTCTGGAAGCACTCGAACTGTGCATGGATCAGGGGATGGATCTTAACCAGACCAACGGTAAGGGCGAGACTGCCCTGCATGGGGCCGCGAACCGGGGCTCCGATCTGTTGACGAAATTCCTGGTCGAACATGGCGTGAAGTTGGACGCCAAATCGAAAGCGGGATTTACACCCTTGGACATCGCCTTAGGTAAGGACAGCTTCAGCTTGCCGGTTCCGCATGACAGCACGGTCGCGCTGCTGCGAAGCCTGGGCGGCGCGGAGGGAACCAAGTGAGATGCTGGTACGCCGCCGCGGTTGGAACTTTGGCGCTTGCCGGCTTGGTGTTGGCACAGAAGAACCAGTTCCCGTGGGACGATTATCGCGTGGAGAGCGACCTCGCAATCATCCACGTTCAGGGCAACGTCTATATGATCCACGGCGTGGGAGGGAACGTCGCAGTCCAGGTGGGCGACACCGGCGTTCTGATAGTAAATACCGGCCTGGCGCAAAACTCCGATAAACTAATCGCCGCGATTCGTAAATTGTCGGACAAGCAGCTGCAGTACATCGTCGACACCTGCGTGCATCCCGACCAGACGGGCGGCAACGAGGCCTTGCGCAAAATCGGAGTGACCATCACCGGCGCGAACGTCACCGGCGACATAGCCGATGCAGGCGAGGGAGCGCAGATCATTGCCCACGAAAATGTTCTGGACCGCTTAAGCGCTCCTACCGGCCAAAAGGCAGCCGCGCCGGCCGGAGCCTGGCCAACGGACACCTACGTTTCCGGTCAGAAGGAAGTCTTTTTTAACGAAGAGCCGGTGGAAGTTCGCTGGCAGCCCGCGGCCCATACCGATGGCGATAGCCTGGTGATCTTTCGCCGCTCCGACGTGGTAGCAACCGGCGATATCTTCAGCACTGTCAGCTATCCGTTCATCGACGTGGAACGCGGCGGCAGTATTCAGGGCGAGATCGATGCGCTGAATAACATCATCGATATCGCTATTCCGAAGCATGAAGAAGAAGGCGGTACTTATGTCATCCCTGGACATGGCCGCATCTGCGACGAGTTCGACGTCGTGGAATACCGCGATATGGTGACCATCGTGCGCGACCGCGTTCGGAACGCCCTCAAGAAGGGCATGACGTTGGAACAGGTCAAGAGCGCTGGTTTCACCAAGGATTACGACGCCCGCTGGAGCGCCAAGGAAGGACCGGGGACCGCCGACAACTTTGTCGCTTCCATTTATCGAAGCCTGAAGGCTTCGGCCAGCAAATGAGGTTGGCATGATGAGACGCAGTTCGTATCTGATTTTGATGTTGGCAGGCCTAGCCCAATCGCCGGGCTTGTTCGCGCAATTCGCGGGGTCTATGAACGCGCAGCCGGGCATCGATCTCAGCGGCGCCTGGTCGCCCGCGCCGCATGAGGAAAGTATCGGCAATCCCGCAATCGCCGACTTCCTTGGTGTTCCGATCAACGAAGCTGCGCGGGCCGTCGGGCTGGCGTGGAGCCCCTCGCGGGTGACTGTCCCGGAACATCAATGCCAGGTGCACGTTGCTCCATACATCATGGGCGGACCTCTCAACCTGCGAATCTGGGAAGAGCGGGATAATCAGGCCCAAAAGTTACAGACCATCCGGATGTACATCAGCACGTACGAACAGAATCGTATTATCTGGATGGATGATCGGCCGCATCCTCCCGAGGCCGCTGCTCATACGTGGATGGGCTTCTCCACCGGAAAATGGGAAGGCAACACGCTGACGGTTTATACAACGCACATGAAGGAAGGCTACCTAAGGCGCAACGGTCTTCCCGAGAGCGATCAGGCGACTTTGATAGAGCACTTCATGCGGCACGGGGATTTTCTGGTGCACGTGAGCGAAGTAACCGATCCGGCGACTCTGACCGAGCCCTTTGTGAGAACTCAGGTTTTTCGCCGCATCGGCGAAGAGGGACAAAATTGGCTGTATCCATGCGAATCCGTGGTGGAGATTGCCAACCAGCCGCGCGGCGCGGTGCCGAATTTCCTTCCCGGTGAAAATCCATTTGTCTCGGAATTTGCGGCGAAGTACGGAATCCCAGTGGCTGCCACGCTCGGCGGCGCCGAGACCATGTACCCGGAGTTTCAGCGAAAGATGAAAGAGATGGCTCCGCCCCAGAAATAGCGTTTCAACCGATTTCAAGACTGTTGTACCTGAAAAATGATTGCTGACGGATGCTCCGGACCATGAAGAATCTCCTGGTGAGCGATAACCATGGTACACGCGTCACCCAATGCTTCACCGCTCCCGGGATTGCGCGCATAACGCGGGTGCGCTCCGCTGGCGACGATAACGCGGATCCTCTGTCCGCGGCGAAATCGATACGCAGTCGGCCAAAACTCGACGCACACCTTGCCCCCATCGCCGCCGGGCCGCAGTCGTGTATATCCATCGCACACATTGGTGGAACGAGAACTTGGATCGACATCGCACAAGCACAAATAAAGATCCATATATTCCGTGTTTGAGCGCAGAAATATTTCCCCGGCGATGGTCCCGATCACGTCCAAGTCCGCCACCAGCGGTTCGCTGCTGAAGATCAGCACATCGGACCGGCGCTCCAACTCAGCCATGTCGCCCGAACCACTTCGGCCTTCGATGCTCGGTCCATAAAACGATGGCGTAGGACGAGAGGGATCGTAATCGAACGTGCTCCTGCTTTCCGCTGCGGGCGCGTGGGAAGCCAGAAGGCCGCCCGCGTGCAAAAAGTAGCTCTTATTACCGCTGTTCGGAATGGGCCAGGATGGGTACTCACGCCATTCGTTCGCGCCCATCAAGAAGAGCCGGACGCGCGGCTTCGATCCGCCATCGCCCGTCTTATTCGCCCCGATGCCGAATCGTTCCTGAAATAAAGCAATGCTCTGGCGAAGGGATTCCGCAGCCCCAGCCTGTGCCGCGTGCATCCAAGGACCAATTGTGATGCGAACGTCCCGTCCGGCGCGCTGCGCGGTCATGAAATCTTTTAGTTGCCAGGGGAGAAAGATGTCATACCAGCCGGCCGTCATCACAGTTGGCGGAAGGGTCTCGGCCGCCTTGCCATAATCGACTGCATCCCACCAGGGGTCATGGGGCTCGGCGTGATCCATCCAATCTTGCCACCAGGACACACCTTGCGGTGTCATTACACGGTCTGCCTCGCGCAGTGGAATGGTTTTCATGGCTTGTTGCGTGAGGGTTCTCGTTTTTCGTGCGTTGAGAATGGCGCTGACAACACTCATCCCGCTGCTGCGAAAAACATTGAGCATGGTGAGCGTCCAGCCGGCACAAGTCTCCAGCGTGAATCCGCCGAAAGCATACGTGCGGTCCCGGAAATTGGTGAGCGTCACGTGAAGGCCAATGGCCTTTACGCGATCCCTGGAGCTGGAATCCGCCACGGCCCAAGCCGTATTGCCAAGGTAGCTGATGCCCCAAAGAGCCAGATCTCCGGTGAACCAGGGCTGGCGGGCGATCCATTCGACAGTGTCCTCACCGTCGTTCCGCTCATCGAAAAACGGCCGAAAGGTCCCTTGCGATCCATTCGTGCCACGGCAGCTTTGAACAACCACCTGCATTCCGCGCTCCGCGAATAGCAAGGTGAGTACCTTGAATAAGGTTCCTCGTCCGTAGCAACTTCGAATCAGCAAGGTTGGCTGTGCCGGCTGGCTACGGGAATAGTAGCGGTCCGCTAATAACTCCACACCGTCACGCATGGGAATGCGGGTCGGCTCGGTCGCAAGGTCGCGAGTGAGAGGGGCGGGCAGCCGGCACAGGCGGCCAATCAGGCGGCTAACGAGACTCATCTTACCAGACTAACGGCTTACTTCCCGACCAGGTGCTCCACATCCCGATTGTTTTCCTGGCAAATGTACTCCATCAATTCACCCTTCAGCATGATCGGATGAGTAGTGAATGACCACGGCTTGGTATATGCCTTAGGGTCGTCGATGATGTTTTCAATCTCCAGGTGACCGAAATCAGGTCTGCGGAAACGCTCGATGACGTGCAAGGATTCGGTGGTGGGTAAGCCCGCCTCGTCGAGCCAGGTTTTACCGTTCAATCCAATGGTGTCGATGACAAAAGTATCGCCTTCCCAATGGCCAATGGATTCTCCGAGCCAGGAGGGATTCGGATCTTCCGAATGTGGACGCCCGTCGGTGAAGATCTGCCGCCATACATGCGCTCCTCCTTCATACACGATGATGGTGAGGCCGGGTGTTTGCACGATCCGGAACGGATAGGGAGTGGTAGTCATGCGCGGTACTCCCGGAGGCAGGCAGCGGGCCTCGGGATCGTCTCTCGAAATGTTGTCCTTATGTTGCTGGTATACTTTCTCAGCCCAGGGCTGAAAAGGGACTTGGGCACCAGTGGCCACTAAATCTACGTTTTGCCGGATCGCATTCGGCGCCCAAGCGCCCGAAAGATCCGGCTTGCCGTCCGCGGTGTGGGGCGTCGGGCCGGATGGCGGCCATGCGGGCTTTGCGGCTCCGGGCTTCGAATCTGTTGACGGGGTCGGATTTCCTTGTTGCGAGCCTGCCGGAGCCGTCAGAGTGTTCGAATTCGGCGGCTGGGCCCAGATGGAAGCACTGAGGAAAAGAGCGATGAGGCAGGCGCTCGGGCCAGCGGTTTTACCATTGAGATAATGCATGCGTTCCGCCTTTTGCATGCAACCGGTGAGTTGAATGCATGCATCACCACGAACGAATATAATACAAGGGGTCGCAGAATGCAACGAATAAAGCAGACTTCGAAAACACCTGGAGTTAAGTCGAAAGCGTCGTCGCAGACGGCTCGCGCCGTCCTCTCGCTTCGCGAAATGCTGGTGCAAGGCCACTTCCGTCCGGGCGAGCGCATTCGGGAAGTTCCGCTGGCCGCCGAGCTCAAGGTCTCCCGTATTCCGCTCCACCTTGCGCTAGAGCGCTTAGCTCACGAGGGTTTTCTCGAGGTCCGTCCCACGCGTGGATTCGTGGTTCAAAGATTTTCCACCGAGGACATCTATGACGCCATTGAACTGCGCGGCTTGCTGGAAGGCGCGGCAGCGAGGCTTGCGGCCCAGCGATTTAAGCATGTCAGCGAGCTAAGTCCCTTGCAGGCGACCAGCTACGAAATCCTTACCCTAGTGCGGCGCACCAGGAAACTGACCATGGAGACGTTCAATCTCTACATCGATCTCAACGCGCGCTTTCACTCCGCTTTGCTCGATTTGTCACGCAGCCGGATGTTGCGCCGCGCCGTCCAGCAAGCGTGCTCGCTCCCGTTTGCCTCTCCCAGCGCGTTCTTGAAGCGGCAGTTCGTGTCCAGCGATCTGTGGGAACTTTTCTTGATTTGTGCGGACCAGCATTGCGAGATCGTGGACGCCATTCTGAATCGCGACGGGATGCGCGCCGAATTGCTCACTCGAGAACATGCTCGTGTGGCGCGGCGGAATCTCGAAGACGCGCTCAGGAATTCGGAACTTCCCGCCGACGTGGCTGGCGCCAGGTTGATCGAGTTGTCGTCGTCCGTCCGCCCATCCACCGCGCGTTGAAGCTGCTTCGCGGGGCAGTGGTTATCAGCGACGCTGATGAGCACTATCAGCTCTAACCCCTCGACTAACGCAGTTGTCACAGATATACTCCTTCGGTATGCATGCAAACGGCCGCTGCTAGGGTCGCGGTCCGCTCGTGCCAAGTGACGCTGTAACAGCCGGAGGTTAGCCTAGTATGCTGACGAAGTTGTACTTTCGCGGGCGAGTTCTCGCCGTTTTCGCGATTTTTGCGCTCATCGGGGTGCCGCACCTGGTAAATGGACAGGGAGCGAACGCGACGCTGTTAGGCACCGTAACGGATGTATCTGGAGCGGTTGTGCCCAACGCGTCGGTGCAAGTGACAAATGTTGCCACAGGCGTCCGGCAGACGGTGAGCACCGATTCGCAGGGCCGCTACACGGTAGTGGATTTGATCCCGGGCAACTATGAAGTTCAGGCATCGGCCGCGGGATTTCAGACTGTAATCCGCAGGGGCATAACGACCATCGTCGGCAGCCAGCTGGTCGTCGACATTGCGCTTTCGCCCGGCCAGCAGCAGCAAACGGTCACCGTCGAAGCACAGGCCTCCCAAGTGGACGTCGTTTCGTCTACTCTTTCCTCGGTGGTCGAACAGAAACAAATTGCGGACCTGCCGTTGAACGGCCGCAATTTTACCGACCTCATCGCGCTGGCGCCAGGAATCACAACCGGAAACGGAGTGGGAGCCCCAGCCGGCGGCGCGAACCTGCTGTACGGCCTGGAGGCGAACTTCAGCGTTTCCGGCGCAAGGGCGGAAGGCCAGGCGTATCTTCTGGACGACGTCGACATTCAAGGCTTCTGGGCCCACGGGTCGGGTTCGGGCGTGTTGGGCACTACGCTCGGTATTGAGGCCATCGCCGAGTTCGAGGTGCTCACCAACACGTACAGCGCTCAATTCGGCGGCAATGGCGCGGTGGTGAATACGGCCAGCAAATCCGGCACCAACAGTTTTCACGGCTCCTTGTACGAATTCTTCCGCAACAGCGACTTGGACGCGCGCAACTTCTTTGACCCTTCCACCATACCTGCCTACCGCCAAAATCAGTTTGGTGGCAGCATCGGCGGGCCTATCAAGAAGGACAAGTTGTTTTTCTTCTTCAACGACGAGGAATTGAGGAAATCCCAGGGCTCAACCGTCCCCTCGTTTATCCCCGACGCCAATATGCTTAAGGGGCTGGTGCCGTGCAACCTGGCTCCAAATCTTGCATGCTCGGGCGGATTGGCGAACGTCGGAGTCAGTGCAGCGGCGGCGCCGATATTAGCCCTTTATCCCGCGACAACGGCAGTATCACCAACTGGCATTCTGGAGGTGCCGGAGGTTGCCAGTCAGACCGGCGACGAAAACTACCTTTTGACGCGAATCGATTACACCATGAACGACAAGAATTCGTTCTTTGTGCGCTACGTGCACGACGGCGCCAGCACCGTGTTGCCGTTCCTTGGTTCTCCATTACCGCCCCGCTGGCCCGAACAGGGCATAACCGGCAACCACTTCGCAACCGTGGAGTGGCGCCGGCTGATTTCCCCTAGCGTGGTCAATCTGCTCCGCTTCAGCCTTACGCGAACCAAAGAGGCCGACAATGAAGTGACTTTGGATCCAACGCCCGCCCTCCAGTTCTACAGCGACCACCAAAACGGCGGAGTCGCCATCACGGGCCTGTCCCCGCTCGGCACCAGCATTTTCGCTCCGCTGAGCCAGGTGCAAAACAAATTCCCCGTGGCCGACGACGTGATCTGGAACAAGGGCTCTCACAGCTTCAAGTTTGGCGGATTATTCAGCCGGGTACAGAGCAACTTCACGCAAGACGGATGGTGGGGCGGCTCCTATACCTTTACCAGCATCCCTAACTTTCTCGAAGGGAACCCGTTCCTCTTTATTGGACCCATTCCCCCCTATACGGACTCCTCTCGCGACTTCCGCGAAATTGAGGTCGACGGATACGCTCAGGATGAGTGGAAGGCGACTTCCAGGTTGACGCTCAACCTCGGTGTCCGGTATGAGTTCGTCACCAATCCTGTTACCCACGAGCAACCACTCAATAACATAGTCGATCCTCCGTTTGGAACCTTCGTTCCAGTCACGCACGTTTTCGCGTCAAATCCCTCCACCCACAACTGGGATCCGAGAATCGGCTTGGCGTTTGACCCGTTTAAAGATCACAAGACCTCGATTCGCTTGGGCGCCGGAATTTTCTACGATCCCATTCGCGCCCGCACCTACGCTTCCGGTTATTACTTCAATAAGCCGTACGAGCTGGCCTTCGAGATATTCCCTCCGTTCCCGAACGCGTTCTCGACCGGCTACTCGATTCCATCCGAGATTGTTGGTATCGATTACAACATTCACGATTCGCCGCATATGTACCAGTGGAATATGAATATCCAACGCGAATTGTTCGAAAACACCACTTTGACGGTGGGCTACGTTGGCTCGCGGGGCCTGCACTTGTATGAAGGCCGCGACATTAATCCCGTTGAGCCTGACGTCGTGAACGGCGTCACATATTTCGGCCATTTATCGCCGACTGGCGCAATCGTTAGTAATCCGCGTGAGAATCCCGCGCTCGGCGCTCTCAGCAGCGAAGCTCCAGTGGGGGATTCGCACTATAACTCGCTGCAGGTGGGCCTGAACCGGCGGTTCTCTCATAACATCCAAGGCCAGCTTTCCTACACCTGGTCCAAATGCATAGACAACTCCTCCGGCACCTCCGGCCTCGAGGGTGGTGCGCCCTGGACGGATGCGCTGAAAGGCTCCTACGACGAAGGCCGCTGCCAGTTTGACCGGTCGCAATTTGTGAAGTTGAGCAGCGTATACTCATTTCCCTTTAAAGGCAACCTGTTCGTAAGTGGGTGGCAACTGAGCGGCAACTTTACGTACTCGAGCGGTGCGCCGTGGAACGTACTGCTTGGGTTTGATCAAGCCGGAAACGGAAATAGCGGCGAAGAACGGCCCAACATCGTTTCGGGCGTCAACCCCATTCTCGGCAGCGTCAACGGTTACGGCAATCCGGCGGCCTTCTCGGTGCCGGCGGTAGGTACGCTTGGCGATCTTCAGCGAGACTATCTATCGGGCCCGGGTCTCATAGATCTGGACATGGCGTTGCTGAAGGACACTCGGATTCACGAACAGGTCCGCCTTCAGTTTCGCGCGGAGTTCTTCAACATTGTCAACCATCCAAGTTTCGGATTGCCTAACCCCACGGCCTTCTCGCAGGGTCCGGACGGTACCGGCATCCCCAACTCGACGTTTGGGCAGATCACCTACACCACAACTTCTTCGCGGCAGATCCAGTTTGCCCTAAAGCTGTTGTTCTGAGATCGGTTGAGATGTTTACCGAGCCGCCACCGTCAGGGAGCCGGCTGCCGTTATCCGTATGTCCGATGCCCCTCAGGGCAATGTACTCCTCATAGCATGGGCCGCATTGGATGGCATGCTTCCACCGCGGGTCCGCCCGCAGATCCTCACGAGGCACAACGCCTTTTGCAAGGTCGCGTAGAGCATCGAGGCTGGGACAACCTCTTCGCCCTGGATTAGGGTATTCGGCCGACACGGCTCTCCGGTATTCGCGCTGGAGCCTGTCCCAGCGTTCCTCGGATGATCTCGACATCCGGCTATACCTTCTGCGCCGTTTGCCAACCCTGAGCAGTTCGCCAACCCTCGGCGTAGGTTGTGCGAACCACTTCCGAGTAGGGAGCGGGACTAACCACCGCCCGGATTTTCGTTTGCTTGTGACGTTCCACTGTCGTCTTCTCCGAGCCTCCGCCCTCTTCGCCCCAGACCAGCGCGACTTCGTGCCCGATCTCGATTTCGGGGTCGGCAATGCCGAGCGACAACATGGACCGCTCGTTAAAACTATAGCCGCTGAACATCGATAAGCCGATCATCTTTCCGCCATGCATCACCTTGTCATAGGTTGCCGACGTATAATTCGCGTTCGGAAAATCGACGTACTTGTAGTTATCCCGCTCGAACATGGAAAGGAACACCTTGCCGAGATCCTCCTTGTTCCAGGCGTACGTCACCTTCCTGCGGTGAGGCTTGTCGGCCATCTTCTTCAGAGCCTCAGAGCCTATAAAATCGTGGTCGAACTTGACGAACGGCCCATAACCCATTTCGTAGGGCGTCACGTAGTAGTCTTCAATGTTGTTGGAGTAGAAGCTTCCCCCGAGGGAACCACCCTTGCCTTCATAGCTTGCGGCAGGCAGCCACTCGCGATAGGACGTCATCTTCTCGCCGGTGTAAATCGCCGGAAGTGGCGATGGAATCCAACCAGATTCGAGCGCATTGGTTGAATAAGCCCTCGCTCCAACCTGCGCCAGGCCTAAATCTTTGCCGGCCTCGATGATCGCGGCCCGAATCTCCTCACCTTCCGCATAGGGGCCCCAAACTTCGAGGCCAGGCGCGCCCGCCATGCCATGGCGCAACGCCGCCACCTTGCGTCCTGCGACGTGAATGACGCCCACGGTAAAGAACTTGATGTCCGGGACCGGTCCGCCGGTTAATTTCTCGATAACCTGGGCCGCCTTCGGACCTTGAATCTGATACCGGTAGTGCCTTCGAACCACCGGTTTCCCACCGGGGCGGGAGGGCGATCTGTCGTCTTTTTCTGTTGTCACATCGTACCCGCCGGTCTCGGCGTGAAACTGGATCCAATTCGCTGCTGGAGCGCGTCCGACAAAAGTGAACTTGTTCTCCTCCGGATGAAACAGAATGCCGTCGCCAATTACATAGCCGTCATAGGTGCAGGGGGCGAACTGCTTGGCTTTGCTGGTAGGGAATTTGGCAAAACTGTTGGTGCCAAGATGCGAGAGCAGCTTGAAAGCGTCGGGCCCCTCCAGATATTGCTCCACCATGTGATGAGTCTGATCGAAAAGAACGCAGGTCTCTCGCCAGGCACGTTGCTCGTCGCGCCAGTTCGTATATTCAGAGGGCACCACGGGATAAACATACGCGCCCACTTTTGAATTGCGGAGCATATCTGCCGGATTCCCGGCGGCCTGCAATAAGGCCTGCAAAGATTCGTTGCCCACTCTAATTTTCTCCTGTTAACATTCCAGCATCCGCGGCCATTTCGCGCTACTCGCGTCGACCATTGCCCGAGTCGGTATCGCTATCGGACAAACCCTTATCCAGAAACAACTCGGCAATGACCGCGCGCAGCCACTTGCTGGCCGGGTCATGCGTATAACGCTCGTGCCAATGTTGCATCACGTAATAGGGAGAAAGAGCGAAAGGAAGGGGCAGGAGCTTAATACGCCCGGCGCTGGCGATCAGTTTGCCGAGTTGTTCAGGAACCACGGCCAGGCAATCGGCGCCCGTGATCATGCTTGATATCCCGAAGCACCCCGGCATCCGCAAACGTATCTTACGCTGGATTCGATTGGCCTCCAGCGCCTTCTCGACGACCTCGATGCCGCTTCCGGGCATGGTCAGCACTACCTGGGGTTCCCTCTCGAATTGCTCCAAAGTCACGGTGTGCTCGATTCGCGAATGATTCGCACGCACGGCACAAACGAATCGGTCCTTGAATAGCCGCTGCTGGCAAAACCCCGAGCCTGTCGATGGCATATACCCCACGGCTAAATCCAGGCGTCCGCCGTGCAGAAGACGGGGAGTCTCTTCCGATATGTCGTGTAGTTCAATGCCGACGCCTCGAGCGGTCGCATGCAGACGCTTCATGAGCGCCGGCAATATCGTGACTCTGGTGATGTCGGTAGCCGCGAGGCGGAACGCGCGGTCCGACGTGGACGGGTGAAACGCAACGCGGTGCACGAGCGCGGTCTCGAGCAATCCCTCCGCCTTCTCCAACAGCTCGATCAGTTCGCTCATTTGCGGCGTCGGCTCCATGCCGTCCGGGGTCCTGACGAAAAGCGGATCCTTGAAGTGCTTGCGCAACCGGGCCAGGCTCATACTGACGGCCGACTGGCTCAGCTCCAGGTTTTCGGCTGCCTGCGATACACTGCGTGTCTTATTGAGTTCGTTGACGATGGTGAGGAGTCTAAGATCGATATTCGTCATGTTCCGCCGCTTCATCGAGCCCCGATCATCCTGCATGCATTCCGTAAGCTGTTTGCATGCACGCGAATAGTCTATATCCAGTGAACCAGCGGTGTCAAATAGCGGTGTCCAGGTGCGGCTCGGGTGTGCAGGATAGGTCCATTCGTGCCAGGTTCGGCAGTGGGAGAGGCGCCCCTAGACGGCCGGTAGTGCATGCATTCCGCCCCGATACAAGAAATAACTGCGGGAGGGTCTAACGCGCACCGCTTCCTTTACAAACATCCGTGATGCAGAGGGAAGCGTTCGTAGGGGGTGGAACGGGAATGCCGCGCTCTTCCATCAGCTTCTTCAAGAGCGCCTCTGTTTCCGGCCGAGCGGTGGCGGACTGGACGCCGACTCGAACTAATCCGCGGGCGTAATCGATCGGCATCCAGGTGTGGCCTTCCAGAGCTCCAGTGAAGGTATCGCGGCTGCCCTTATCGCGGGCGTCCAGCTTCGCGCCACGCTCAACAAGAATCCGAATCACGTCGTTGCGGCCTTTGTGGGCCGCGCCATGCAGCGCCGTTCGGCCGTCGCTGTCGGAGATGTTTGGATCAATGCCAAGATCAAGGCACATCTTCACCGCTTCCAGATTTTCAGCTTCGGACCACTCGAACGTCACGCCATCTACCCAGCCGATGCCCGCCGCAACCATGAGCGCCGTGTCGCCGTTGGCTGTAGCAATTTTGGGATCCGCGCCTTGCTGGAGCAGCAGCTTCATTACAGTCACATCGCCGGATTGCGCAGCCCGCAGGAACGGCGTAGCCCCGTCTTCATAGAGCCACTGCATGGTGAAAATAGTTCGCGTTTCGGTGCTGTCCCCCTTGCATCGTTGCGGTGTCGATTCCACGCCGCAGATTCGCGCATTGACGTTAGCCCCGTGGCTGAGGAGTAGCTTGATGAAATCCAAGTGATCTATGTCGGGCTGGCGCACCGGATAGTCGCCGCCTTCGATGTTGCGGTTGTCGATGGCGATGTAAAGCGGCGTCCATCCGCCCTGGTTCGCGACGTTCGGGTCGGCCCCCTGATCCAACAGATAAGCCGCGAGCTTGTAGTGCCGGTTTTGGACGGCGGTCAGCAGCGGCGTCCATCCGTATCGCGTGGTTTGATTCACGCCGGCATGAGCTGCCACCAGGATCCGGGCACATTCGATGCAATCTTCGCGGGCCGCCAGGACAAGCGGGGTCAATCCGCCGCCCTTGCTGTTTTTCGCCACGCCGAAAGCCGCCTCCGCAGCCGCCGCATCGGAAGCCGATATCGAGGCTCCCGGCGCTGGAACCTTTCGCCGTTCGCGGATAAAATCTTCTTGCTTGGCCCGTTGTTCGATATTGGGCGCCAGGTAGGCCGTTCCACCCTTGGAATCCGGGCTCGACGCAATATCCACCGCGGCGCCGCGCTCGATCAGCAGTTTTACTGCATCGGTATGTTTCTGTTCCACGGCCCACATGAGAGCGGTAGTGCCGCGGAGCGATTCTCTTGCGTTTACTTCGGCGCCCCGCTGGAGCAGCAACTTCAGAGCTTCGAGGTTTCCGTTACGGGCAGCGAACATAAGCGGTGTCTCGCCATTCACTCCGCGCTCGTTCACTTCCGCCCCCGCGTTGAGGAGCTTCTCCATCATCGCCGCGCTGCCATGCAGCGAGGCCAGTTGCAGGGCGGTGGCGCCCTCACGATTTCGAATTCTCGGGTTTGCGCCGGCCGCGATCAGCAGATCGGCGAGTTCGAGATCGTCCCGATATGCCGCCCATTCGATCGCCGTGGCGCCATCGGTTTGAGGCGCGTTGACATCCGCCTTTTTCTGCAATAACAATCGAACAGCCGAGCGATCCCCGTTCATCGCCGCGTCCGCGACGCGGCTATCCATGGCAACGGCAGGCACAAGGCCGCCGCAGAGGATCAAAACTAACGGCAAACGGCGGACTGCATCATACATAATCCAATTACCACAATTGCTTGGTAGCCAGGCGCGCGCCCTCCGCCAGGCTCTCGAATTTCGCCCACATCACCGTCGGGTGAACGCGCTGGATCACTTCGGATTGCGCAAATCCGCAGTCGCTGCCCGCGATCACGTTCTCGCGTCCCACTAACCCCGCGTAGCGGACGATCCGATCGGAAACCAATTGGGGATGTTCCACTGTGACGGTATGGTGGCTGATGACTCCGGGAATTAGAATCTTGCCGGCGGGTAGCTTCTTGTTCTCCCAGATCCGCCATTCATGTTCGTGCCGGACATTCGCTGCCTCGATGGAATAGGCGCCGGCTCGCACCTTGAGAATCAAATCCACGATTTCCTCCAGCGGCGCATCGGCGACATGCGGCACGTGCCAGCTGCCGAAGCACACGTGGTATCGAATGCGATCCTCCGGGATTCCCGTGAGCGCGTGATTCAGCGCCTCCACGCGCAGATTGGCCCACTCCCGATATTTCTCGGGACTCTGCTGAACCAGATGATCGTACATGTTGGCGAGCACTGCATCGTCCACCTGGAGCAGCACGCCGGCGTCGTAAATGGCGCGATATTCTTCGCGCAGAGCGTCGGCAATTGCATAGACGTACTCGCGTTCGCTGGAATAATACTCGTTCACGCCGTCGTAGGCGGTGCTAGCAGGCGCTACGGCGGTAAAGAAGGCTTCTTCAACCTTCACCTGCTTCAAGGCCGCTGTGAAATTCGCGAGCGCGCGATCGATGGCTGCATGATCCAGGTAGCGGATCGGCCCGATGCATGCCTCGGTTATAGTCCCGGCCGCGAGCCGGGGAAACTCCTGAAAGATGGCTTCGGCAAACCGCTCACGATCGCGCCCCAGCCAAATGACAGGACGCAATTGGTCCGGGCGGATTTCAAAGCCGCTGATGCGCTTCAAAATATAGTTCGACCAGCTTTGTTTTCCATATTCGCCGTCACTGACGATGTCAATACCGACCTCGGCCTGCTTGCGGACAACGTCCAAGGTTTGCTGGCTAAGTACCGTGTTGTATTGCGCCAGGTCCTTTGGCTCTTGCCCGGGGGGCGCGAGATCCCGGAGCTCTTTGGGCCGCACGAGACTTCCGACGTGCGTGGTGAGTATACGTTTTTCGCTGTGTTTCATGAGTCCTTCGCCCTACTTCACGTAGTGCTGCAAATCCCGTTCGCCTTCGTTGCACTCGAACTCCATGATCTCCGTTCCGGCCTTTTGCGCGCGTATGAAGAATCTCATGGTCCAAGGCTTGGTATAAACCTTGGGGTCATCCAGAGTGGCTTCGTATTGAATGGTCTTCGGGTTGATCATTGTGTAACGCTCGACTACGTGGAGCTGGTCGCTATGGAAATTGGCGGCCATGTCCAGCCAGGTCTGGTCGTTGAAGCCGTTGACGTCCACCACCAGCGCGTCTCCATCCCAACGGCCAACCGAATCGCCCATCCAGGTGTTCAGAACATCGCGTCCTTGTGGATGCCGATGCGATCCGTCGGTATGAACCAGCCGAATGCCATGTGGGTATTCATATAAGAAGACCACCAAGCCAGGCTTCTGGATCACCTGCCAGGGAAACGGAGTGTATACTGCGCGCGGTACACCGGGCAAATGACAATGGGCCTGAGGATCGTTGGAGGCATCGCTGAATAGCTCGGCCCTTTTCGCCAGCGCCCAGGGCTGGTAGGGAATTTTGTGATCGGACGGATCCACCACAACGCCTTTTCCGGCTGGGATGCCGTAGACCGCCTCATGGTCCTCTACGTCAAACGGCGCGAGCGTGTCAGCCAGCCATAAGCCATTGAAGTCCGGCTTGCCGTCCGCTGTGCGCTGAAAAGGCGCTGGTTTGTCGTCTTTCGGATCGTGCGGTGCCCCGAATTGCGCCGTTGCCCATGGGGCCATCAGACAGAGCCCCGCGGCCAGACACAATACCTTTCCGATCGGGACAGTTCTCAATACAGCCTCTATGCGCGTGCTGTCCGAACCGGCTCGGGAGCGTGAATCGGTTCTAACTGCGCTAGCATTTCCTGCGTCCGATGTTCCCACCAGGGCGGCAAATGGAGTTTACCACCCAGATGTTCTTCGTCCTCGTCGCGGTAGAAGCCGCCTGCCTGGCTGCACGCGCACTCCACGAGAATCCCTCCGGGAGACCGGGTATACATCGAATAGAAGTAATACCGGTCCTTGATGTCGGATGCGTCGGTGAAGCCGAGCTCTTCGTAAATGGCCTTCTGCTCTTCCAACTCCTCGTGGCTGTTCACGGCCAGGGCAACATGATGCACGGTCCCCGCGCCGAAGCCCCAGCTCCCGGCGGCGCGATCGGGATCGTGTTCAAAGATCAAGGTCTTTCCTGGACCGCCGGCGCCAACCTCGAAGCGGTGAAACTTGCCTTCCTGGCCGGTCTTGCGGAAGCCCAGAGCTTCGGTGAAGAAGCGCTCGCTTTCGGCCACCTCTCGCATCGAAAGTACAGTGCCGTAGAAACCGCGCGCGGATTCGCCCGCGCCTATCTCCTCGGTTGTCCAGCCCTTGCGCGAATCGTTCGGCTCCTCGATGATTTCGAACGCCAGTCCAGCGGGGTGCTGGAATCGGATGTACTTTTGCCCGAAGCGCTCCTGGATGCCTCCGTGCTGAATCTTGTGCTTATCGAAATGCTCTTTCCAAAACGGCAGCGATCCTTTGGGCGCCGAATATCCCGTAGCCGAGATCTGACCCGAGCCTTGGCGTCCGGTCTTCTGGCCGTAGGGGAAGGTCGTCATCACAGAGCCCGGCTCAGCGTTGGCGTTGGCGTAGTACAGATGGTAAACCGGAATGGTCCCGTCCATCAGAACGGTCTGCTTCACCATCCGCAGTCCGACAATCTGCGTGAAAAAATCGATGTCCTGTTGGGCTCCGCCGGCACATGCTGTGATGTGGTGAATGCCCGATACGTTGTACTTCATGATTCGTCTCCAGTAGTCCTGATTCCATCCAGAAGCATGACTGGTGCCTCCGGGAAAGTCGATAGCGCCATCCTGATACTCGCCATCAAGTCGAGTGATTCTCCGAAGCGGTCTGTTTAGCCAGCAGCTGGACGCGCCGGGAGCACGCTACCTGACCCGAGCGCGCATATAACTCGTGATTTCGCTCCACATCCGCGACATCGTAAATGTAATTTGCCATCATTCCAGCGGACTGCTTGATCCCCGCCGGCGACTCGTCGGCGAGCCAATTGATTCTATCCAGCCGCGCCCCATTCTTCAAATGAAAGCGCGCCACCGAGTCCAGCGGTTCCTGGCCCCGTTTTTCGTGCAACAAATAATGGGCGCACAGTGGTACCAAAAGCCGCCTCGCTTCAGCATCCAACTTGCCCGGCTCCAGGCCTCTGCCGGCTAACCACTTTCGAAATCCGGGAATCGGCGAGAGTGTCGCGAAAGTGCGCACTCGCGGCAGGTTTTTCTTGAGATCCTCGACCACTTGCTTGATCAATAGACTGCCGAAGGGCACCCCGCGCAGTCCTTCCTGGCAATTGGTGATGGAGTAAAAAATCGCGCTATCGGCCGACTCGGGGTCATTCACGGCCGAGTCCGGATCGAGTAAGGGCTGCACCCGATCGCTGATTCCCCGCGTCAGCGCCACTTCAATAAAGATGAGCGGCTCCTCGGCCAAAGCAGAATGAAAAAACGCGTAGCAGCGCCGGTCGGCTGCCAGGCGCCGGCGAAGATCGTGCCAGCCCTGGATCTGATGTACTGCCTCGTAGTCGATGAGCTTCTGCAGCACGGCCGCGGGGGAATGCCAGTCGATTCGCTGCAGAGTAAGAAAGCCCCGGTTGAACCAGGAAGTCAGCAAGTGGCCCAGGTCGGCGGCAACCGTTTCCAACGGGGCGTCGCGGTCAATCTCGCGCAGCACATGGCTTCGCATTTGAACCAGCGCGCTGGTGCCCTCTGGCGCCTGATTCAACCGGCGAAATAGTTCCTGCCGGGGAGGTTCCACAACGCGCTGTAATCGGAGGAGGTTGTCCGAAGACGGAGCTTTGCGATAGGCGTCGGCGGCAGCGCTAACGTCGTCCGGGTTGGGAGCGAAGCCTTGGTTCAGAATATCGAAAAAAGCTAGCTGGCCCGGCTCGTCCAACGAGCGATAGATCCCCAGAGCCTCGGTTGCTATCGGAGCCCCGGCCACGCCGCCTCGTTCCGACAGTAGGGTGCGACAAAGTGAAACCAGCTTGCGGATAGATCGGGGGCTATTGGAGGGCACTGGCGGTCTCGACCGTGCCGACAGTCCCAAGATTCGCTCTAATCCCACTTTGTTATTTCTGATTCGGAGTGCTATTGGGCGTGCCGGCGAAGACCTCTCGGCCGTCGGGCAACTTGACTTGGCGGGCTGCGGCGGTATGCGATCCGTCCTTGGCCAAAAAGGCCTCGAAAGTGACCATGTCGCCGACTTTCAGGTCATCCTTGCGCCAGCCCTGGCGGTAAAGTATGTTGGGGGCTCCGGTTTCGAGCGCCCAGTTCACCACGCTACCGTCGGCGCCCTTCACGTCCACGTAGATATAAGCGTGTGGATTTACCCAATCCACCTTCGTTACGGCTCCCTGAAGAGTGACCATCTTCGTGCCATCAAATTCGGCCGCAAACGAGTGGTGGGCGAAAATAGGAGCGACGGGGATAATCAGTCCCAGAGCGATGGCTAGGGCGCCAAAAATTGTGGTACTCACTGCGATTCTCCGGAGAGACGAACCCTCTACCTAACATTGTCATGCGCTTCACGCAGATTGGAACCATTATCACGGCAAGTGATCTAACCAATCTGATTTTGCGGTTCGCCGCCAACCCGCTAACAGATGCGGCACACTCATTATGCTGTAGGAGAGAACTGATTCCATGACGCTGAGTACCGATCGCATCCTGACTACCCACGTCGGCAGCTTGCCCCGTCCGCAAGAGGTGGTCGATTACCTTTTTGCGCAAGATCGGGGAGAGAAATATGATCCGGAAAGCTTCGACCAGGTCATCCGATCAGGCGTGCTGGACGCATTGCGAAAGCAGGTGGCCGCCGGCGTGGATGTGGTGAGCGACGGAGAGATGGGCAAGATCAGCTATGCCACCTATATCCGGCACCGGCTCACCGGATTCGAGGGCGATTCAGCGCGTCCGACGCCGCAGGATCTCGAAGACTTTCCGGGCTATCGCGATAAGTTGGTTTCCGCGGGGGCGTCGGCCAAATATCAGCGGCCGGTCTGCAAAGGGCCGATCGCAGTGAAGGATCTGGAACCGCTGAAGAACGACATCGCCCGGATGAAAGACGGCTTAGCGCTTGTGAAAGCCCAGGCGAAAGACGCCGAGGGCTTTATGAACGCTGTTTCGCCCGGGACCATCGCCGTTTTCCAGCCGAACGAATATTATCCGACGCACGCCGCATATATGCAGGCCCTGGCGGACGCCATGCGCTCGGAGTACGAGACGATCGTCGATTCGGGGCTGCTGTTGCAGGTGGATTGTCCGGATTTGGCCATGGGCCGGCACAGCAGATTTCGCGACCTGACCGACGATGAGTTCTTACGAGCGGCGGCTGTCCAGGTGGAGGCTTTGAATCACGCGTTGGCAAATGTTCCCGCGGAACGCGTGCGCATGCACGTCTGCTGGGGTAACTATCAAGGGCCCCACACCCACGATTTGCCGCTGGCGAAGATTCTTCCCATCGTGCTTAAGGCTAAACCACAAGCGCTGCTTCTGGAAGGAGCGAATCCCCGTCACGAGCACGAATGGGAAGTATGGTCGAATCAAAAGCTCCCAGACAACAAAATATTGGTTCCTGGCGTGATCGCCTCAAGCTCGAACTATATCGAGCATCCGGAATTGGTCTCGCAAAGGATCATCCGTTACGCCGACCTGGTGGGACGCGAGCGCGTTATCGCCGGCACCGATTGCGGATTCGGAACCTTCGCCGGGTTCGGCCCCGTGTACCCCGACTTCTGCTGGCTGAAACTTCGCGCTCTCTCCGACGGTGCCAAACTGGCCTCGCAAAGGCTGTGGGGCAAGGTAAGTTCCGCGGCCTAGAAGCCTGTATGCAGGCATATCAGTCGGACTGATGGCATATATCACCGCATCAATCTAGGCAATGATGGCGAACTGGTGTATGTTTCATTAGCGCGGGTCTTATAGCGTTCCAAGGGTGAGTACAAAGTCTGTACAAAAGGGGAACAATGATGAGGGGCTTTCGGAACCATGCAGTTCTTTTCCTAAGCGGTCTGTTTTTTTTCTATTTAGCGGAAACTCCCAAGCTTCTCTACGGACAGGTGGCCACCGCATCCGTATCGGGGCGCGTGACAGACGCTTCCAACGCCGCGGTGCCAGGCGCGACCGTCTCCATCAAAAATAGAGAGACGTCGGCGACGCAAACGACGAATACCGACGACCAGGGCCGGTATGCTTTGCTGGACATGCCTATCGGTTCCTATGACATCACGGTCTCAAAGCCTGGCTTTCAGAACTCGGCGCGCACCGGGTTTGCCCTGACGGTCGGTGCCGCGCCCGTCGTGGACTTCCAGTTGACGGTGGGCCAATCCAGCGAAACGGTGAGCGTTTCCGCCGAGGTCTCACAGGTTGAGACCACCACCGCCGCGGTCTCTTCGCTTGTGAATCAAACCCAGATGCGCGAACTACCGCTGAACGGCCGCGACTGGGAACAGCTGATTCTGCTCGCACCCGGAGCTGTGAGTTATCCGCAGGGCGGATCGAGCGCGCTGACCTCTGTGGCCAATGCGTATTCCATCTCCGGAACGCGCCCGGAAGGCTATTCCAATATGCTCGATGGCCAAGACATGCTGAACTGGTGGCAGCGCAACGCCGGCGGCGATGTGACCGGCACTACGCTCGGTATCGACTCCATCGCCGAGTTTCAGACGCTGACGGGCACGTACGGCGCGCAATATGCAGGCAACGGCGCCGCCATCATCGGCGTGACCAGATCGGGCAGCAACGAGTTTCACGGCTCGCTCTATGAGTTCTTCCGCAACAGCGACCTCGACGCCCGCGGATTTTTCGACCCCACCGTTGGCGCGCCCCCGTTTCGCAGAAACCAGTTCGGCGGCACTTTTGGCGGCCCGATCAAGAAGAACAAGGTGTTCTTCTTCATGAACTATGAAGGACTTCAGCAGGTGCTGGATACCACCTCTGTGAATTACGTGCCGACCTCAAGGTTTGTCACGGACAACTGCCCCGCCAGCTCGGGGTGTGTGGTAAACCCGGCCTCTGCCGCGATGCTGGCCCTTTACCCGGCTCCCAACGGAGGCTTATTTAACGGCAACCCCGATGTCGGCATCTACAACTTTGTAGGCACGCAATACACGCCCGAGAATTTCGGCGTGGCCCGGGTGGATTGGAATATTTCCGACAAAGACGCGTTCTTCGCACGCTACCAGGCCGATTTCGGCGACCGCACCACCAATGCCGGCCTGGGGCTTTGGCCGACCTATGACAACACGCATAACCAGTTTCTCGCGCTGGGTGAACGTCATATCTTCTCGCCGAATCTGATCAACCAGTTCACCGCGTCCTTCGACCGGACAGTGACGGGAGAGGTCCAGCCGGCCCAACACGCCGCGCTGGCGCTTTTTACTCCCGCGCGAGAGGACGCTTCCGTGGAGGTGCCAAACCTCACCGGCCTGGGCGCATCTTTCGTCAATCCGTTCAAATATATCGACAATAAATTCACGGAAAAGGATGACTTGACCTGGACCAAAGGTTCACACACCCTCCGCATCGGCGCCATGTTCAAGCGGGAAGATGAGAACCCCTATGCCCTGATCTTCTGGAACGGATTCTACATATTCATCAGCGGGATTCCGGCCGGTCCAAGCGGTGCTCCCTGTGCGACCGCCGATGGATGCTTCCTCGAGGGCCAACCCTTCCTGTTTGAGGGCGCACCGAACGGCGGGACCAACAGCCTTCGGGGCGAACGTTATGATGCCGTCCAGCCCTACATTCAGGATGACTGGAAAGTTTCCAAAAGGCTGACCATCAATATCGGCCTGCGCTACGAGTGGGAAACCAATCCCATCGAGGTCCACAACCTTTTCTACAATGTCGTTGGGCCACCCTTCCAACCCAATTTCGTGAATGTCCCGCACGCCTTTCAAAACAATCCCGCCAACCGGAACTTCGACCCCCGGGTCGGGTTGGCATGGGATGTCTTCGGCGACCACAAAACCGCTCTGCGCGCTGGTTTCGGGATATTCCACGATCCGTTCACGACCTACACCTGGTCGGCTGCCTACGTATCAGCCCCGCCGTATGACACCGAAGAACAACTTTTCTTCACTCCGGATAAGAACTGGCCGGCACCACTTGTCGGTTCCACCACCCCGGCGTTCAGTCAGACCACGGGCGTGTATTATGGGACGCCCACAACGCCGTATTCGCTGGAATACAGTCTCAGCATCCAGCGCGAACTTCCCTGGCATAACCTGCTGACTGTCGGCTATCAGGGGACGCGCGGCGTTCACCTGCTGTCTTTCCACGATTTCAACTCGCCGATTGCAACGGTGATTAATGGTGTGGACTACCTCGCGACCGACAATGGAGGCCCGTGCCCCCTCAACCCCGCGCCATTCACCTGCAACCAGAATCCGCGGCCCGTTCCGGCCTTGGGTTCCCAGGATTTGACCGACACCACCAGCTATTCCAGCTACAATGCCCTCCAGGTCGGGCTTACGCATAGGGCCTCCGCGAATCTGGTCTACCAGTTCGCTTACACCTGGTCGCACTGCATCGACAGCGCGTACACGTATGGCGGTCTCGGCTTTAACAACACGAGCTCCGCCATCACCAATCCATACGACTTCAATGCGGACAGAGGGAACTGCAGCTTTGATATTCGCCAAAATCTTTCGTTCAACGCCGTTTACATGTTCCCCTTCAAAGGCAACCGATGGAAGGAGGGCTGGCAGTTGAGCGGAATTGAATCGTGGCACACCGGGGTTGATTTCTCCCTGGGCGAAGGCGACCAGATGGATACGGGGAACACTTTCGACAACGAGCGCCCGAACTACGCACCCAATGCACCCGGATGTAATAACAATCCCTACGCGAATCAGACCATAAGCTCATGGATCAACTTAAACTGCTTCGTGCCCTCGACGTACGGCACGGCCGGCAATCTGGGAAGGAACATCCTGCTCGCTCCCGCATATGCGGAGACCGATATCGGCCTGACCAAGAACACCAGGATCACCGAACGGGTCAGCCTCCAGTTCAGAGCCGAGCTCTTTAACATCTTCAACCATCCCAACTTTTCAAACCCGGGGGGGACGATCATCAACGCGGGAACGAGCTGCGGCCCCACAACTACCTTCAGCAACACCCCATCCTGCTTCGCCCCCTCGGGCGCCTCGATTACTTCGCTGGTAGGAAGCGGCGGCATCCCCGATGTGGCGCGGCAAACGCAGTTCAGTCTGAAGCTTGTATTCTGAGTCTGTTAGGGGCGGCGCGATGTGCCGAGGTTGCCGAGCGCGGCGAGCCAGAGGCTGGATCGGAGAGGAGCATCATGACACCAAGCACAATCTCGATCTCGACGGTGGCGGAAGCCTTCTTCAACGCGTGCGAGACCGGAAAAGGATGGGAGGTTTGTAGCGCTTACTGCACACCACACGCTACGTTTTCAGCGCAGGCCGAGCCATTGTTGAACTTGAAAACTCTTGCGCAGTACACGGACTGGATGAAGGGAATTGTTACTGTACTGCCTGACGCCCGCTACGAGGTGAAGTCGTTCGCGACCGACAGCGTCCGGAACAACGTTGCAGCCTATGGCGTGTTTTATGGGACCCATACCGGCCCGGGCGGGCCAGTTCCTCCGACAGGCCGGCGAGTCAGCACGGATTACGTGTACGTGATGGAATTCGAAGGCGGCAAGATCGCACACATGACAAAGATATGGAATGCTGTTCTGGCGCTGAAGGAGCTTGGCTGGGCGTAGCGGTTGACGACTCCACCCATGATGGCCCCGGGTGACGAACACGGGTCGTGGCGCAAGCCACTTCCGAACTCGATTGTGACTTGGCCCGGCTGGCTCGTTGCCGGCGGCCGTTTGCCCGGCGTGCTATACTGAAAGCGTCTTTGAAGTCCCGCCAATTTTCGCATCGTCCCGCATCGTTCGGTCCTATCCGCCGCTGTCTGATCGTGCCAGATTTGCTGCTCTGCAAATTCAGAAAAGGAATTAGAATTTAGTGAAAAATATTTTTGTAGGCAATCTCAGCTTCGGAACCACCGAAGATACCCTCCGCTCCATGTTTGATTCATACGGAGCCGTTCAGCGCGTCAACATCGTCACGGATCGCGACACCGGACAAGCCCGAGGCTTCGCGTTCGTCGAAATGAGCGTCGATGCCGAAGGAAACGCCGCCATCAGCGGACTGAACGGTCGAGACCTCGACGGCCGGGCGCTCAACGTCAATGAAGCCCGTCCGAAACCGGAACGCGGATCGGCCGGCGGTGGATACCGCGACGGCGGACGCAACAACAACCGCTGGTAATTTCGCAAGCCCGGTAAGGGCGGCAGCAAGCGTGCCGCCTAAATTCTTGAACAGGCAGAAACCGAAGGACTGGAGAAAAATTTGCCAAAAGAAGATGCAATTGAAGTCATGGGCAAGGTTGTTGAGAAATTCAGAGCCGGAATGTTTACCGTCGAACTCGACGCAGGTCAACCGGTGCTCGCGACCATGGCCGGGAAACTCCGCCGCAACCGGATCAAGGTAATGACTGGCGATCGTGTTTCTCTCGAACTGTCGCCGTACGACCTGACAAAAGGCCGAATCACTTACCGGCATAAGTAGCCGTTGGGCGCCGAGTTCCGGCGATGTTGAAGAAAGGAACGAAAGTGAAATCAAGCAAGACGATCCACAGCCGCTCCAACAAAGATATCGGCGACGTTATCGAGGGCGAGTGGGAAATCACCGCCAAAAAAGTGATTGCCGAACCGTGCTCGGGCGACCGCAACAGTCAGGCCGCTCCTCGTTTCGGAATCTACGAATACGAGGTCAAGCCGATCGCTTCTCAAGTGTCCGCCAAGCCGCGTCGCGCTAAGCCGCAGAACGAACCCAACGTCGGTGGGACACGGCGCGAAGCTTCGTCCGTCCCGTTGACCGTGCGCAGAACTTCCTAGCGCTACCCCGGCGGCCGTTCCGCTATCTCATCCACGCGATCGGGATAGAACGCGACATGGTCCACAATCTGGGCGACGGCCGCATAGGGGGACTCGTACCTCCACACCGCATTCACGGACCGAGCGCCACCAAGCGGAATGCTGTAGTAACTGCACTCGCCTTTATAAGGACAGTACGTGGCGTGGCTGGTCCGTTGCAAGAGCGACATGTCCACGTCCTTCAACGGAATGTAAGGAACCGGCGGGTAGGCTCCTTCACGCAGGAGCAGCGCGTGTTGCGTGTCGGCCACCACGCGTCCCTCCAGGGAAACCACCACCCGTTTAGGATTCGGCTCGATCGTGATCGGATGATCCGGCCCAGGCAACTTCATTTGCTTTTCATTCATGTTCATCTTCCTTAGTTCAGCTTCTCAGAAGTTGAAGTCTTGTGCACGAAAGGCCGGGCACTCGCTCGAGTCTCCATCCGCTTCACAGAATCTTAGTAACTAAGTAACTAAAGTTAGTCCCCGTAAATAAACTTCCCCGCAGGCAATCCGATTGATCTTCCCATTCGTAATACCGCATGAGAGCGGTAATACGGTAGTTTTTAAGATCGCCTCCCTTCGGAAGAGAATAAACCTGAAACATTTCCCGAGAAACCTATGACAATTCCTCACACGCACTATCTTCTGTTGGCCGCAATGCTTGCGAGCGCTTCTAGCAGCTTCTCCCAGAGCGCGGCCGTTACCAGTGTTTCCGCGGCCAACGACCGTGCGATCGTCGCCCCGGATTCGATCGCCTCCGGCTGGGGCGCAAATTTTTCGACCGCCACCACCTCCGCCACGCTAACTGACGGGTCGTTGCCCACCAGCCTGGGGAACGTCCAGCTCTCTCTCGTCGATAGCTCGATGGCGACTCTGGTACCCACTCTTTACATGGTTTCTCCCACTCAAATCAACTACGTGGTGCCCGCCAACACCGCATTAGGAGCCGGCACGTTGACGGTCCAATCCCAGAGCGGTAGTGCGCAAGGGACTGTGTTGGTGTCGAACGTGTCGCCTGGAATCTTTACGTACAACGGTTCCGGCACGGGAGTACCTGCCGCGCAAGTGCTGACGTATTCGCCTGACGGAAAAGTCACCAACGGATCGCCCGCGCAATCGGGCTCGTCTACTTTCGCTCCTAACCCCATCGCCATTGGTTCAAATCAGGTCTATATTGTCCTCTACGGCACCGGAATTCGGCGGCACTCGCTGAATCCAGTCATAGCCACGATTAATGGAACAAGCGTGCCTGTGGATTACGCTGGAACTCAAAGTCAGTATCCCGGTCTGGATCAAATCAACGTTGGGCCTTTGCCGTCATCGCTCGAAAGCGCCGGCACCACGAACCTGATCGTAACCGTGGATGGCGTGCCCGCCAACACAGTGCAACTCGCGTTCCAGTAGAGCAGATCCCGATAAAAATTCCACCATCACGCTAGGGAGAAGAAATGACTAAATCAAACGAAGTATTTGTAGATACGGTTCGAGAGAAGCTTGCGGATCGCCGCTCATTCATGAGAAAGTTCGGCATGGCGAGCGCTGGCCTGGGAGCATTTATGCTCGCGGCGAAGTCCGGGAAGGCGCAAGCAATCACCGACGTGGATATTCTGCAGTTTGCTTTAAATCTGGAATATCTCGAGTCCGAATTCTACACCCAGGCAACTAGCGGGATGAGCATTTCCCAGATGGGCGTTGGAATTACCGGAAGTGGAAACGCCGGCGCTACTACCGGCGGTAAACAAGTCACTTTCATTGCGGGTTCCACACTGGCCCTGAGCGCCGTGGAAATCGCCTCGGATGAGCGCGACCACGTAACGTTGATTCGAGGAGCTTTGACTGCGGCAGGAGTGCAACCCATTGCGAAACCTGCCATTAACTTGGACGCGCTGGGAATCGGCTTCGGAAGTCAGGAAGAGTTCATCACTCTTGCTCGCGCCTTTGAAGACGTGGGCGTTTCAGCCTATGGCGGCGCAGCGCCTCTGATTTCGAGCAAAACCTATCTTGGAGTCGCGGCACGCATTCTGGCTGCCGAAGCCTTGCACACCGGTAATTTGCGACTGCACGCCGCTCTGTATCAGGTCCCGATGAAGCCAGTGGATCCCGTGGACATCGTTCCGCCGCCTTCCGGCACACAATTCATTTCTGTAAGCAGCATGACGGCCCTCTCCCTGATTCGGACCCCTGGCCAGGTTCTGTACATTGCCTATGGCGGCCAAGCCAACGCTACTTCCGGTGGCTTCTTCCCGAGCGGAGTCAACGGCGCCTTGAATACGTCCACGGCCCCCGCGGCAGCCTCCGACGAAGCCGCCTAATTTCGGAATGGGAAGGTCGCGGTCACACTGCGGCCTCGGCCTTCTTTCTTTTCCGCTCCATAGCTTTGCGCTCGCCACCAGCATCCGCAACTTTCGCGCGAGGTATGCTTCCATCAGCGTGATGAGCCTACCTGTTGCCAACAAGCAACAACCAACAACCGGCCGCCCCACCCGAAAAATACGCCTCCAAACACAAAACTAGGCCTGATGCGCCACCCGTCCCAGTAACCTATTCTATTTCAAGCAGTTAACCACATTGCTGGCCACCGTCGTGGCTCGGGGCTGGAGTGTCAAAAAGCGATCATCGGCGGACACGACTGGGTACTAGAACGATACAGAAAGCCAAAGTGTGGATTACGATTGACAACGGTTTTTGATCCTGGCATTCTAGGCACACGATGGCAGTAACGTTATTTCGGTAACGTGACAAGTCATTTGCAGGCCATGATTTAGCCTGAAGCGCTTTAAATACGGACCGTGCCCGTAGTTGACACTGCCGTAGGTGTGCTCGCCTCGTCCGAGGCCCATTCCAAGAGATGGAAATCCTGCCCGAAAACGCTCGCGGTCTTGGCTGGCTCGTTCGTGAACTGGACTCCCTCGACGGTTCGCTTGACCCGCGGACGGTTCGCGAACTCCTGACAACCGCGCATTTGGACCTCCAGGAAGTCGCGCCCTATGTTGAGCTTGGCGTGAACTCGTATGCCCGGCGCTGCGTGGTTCGGCGTGAAAACTACGAGGTGCTGGTGCTTACCTGGTCCCAGGCACAGGGCAGCGTCGCGCACGATCACTCCGGGTCTCTGTGTGGGCTAAAAGTGGTACAGGGCCAACTTACCGAGGAGCTCTTTTCCGAGTCAGCCGATGGCCGGGTTCGGAGCACCACCAAAACCCGAATTGGCCCCCAGCAGATCGCCGTAGATCCTGGCGTGGTGGTCCATGCCCTAACCAATGAGGCCGAGTCGCCAGAGGTGCTCGTCACAGTCCACATCTACTCCCCGCCACTGCCCAAGGTTCGGAGATACGCTGTCGCAAACGGACGCTCGTCGGTGATGAATTCTGCTCGACCGAATGCCTCGCCACAGTATGCCGCGACACGAGCCTAATGACCAGTAGTAGAATTGAACATTGTGTTTCTCGAATACTTCGGATTGAAAGAGCAACCGTTCGGCGTTACACCCGATCCTCGGTTCCTTTATCTTGGCGATAAGCACCGGGAGGCCCTGGCCTCTTTGGTCTATGGCACGGAAACCGATCGCGGATTCCTGGCCCTGATCGCTAAGCCGGGAATGGGGAAGACCTCGTTGTTGGTTCAGTATCTGGAGCACTACGCAGACAAAGCCCGCACTTGCCCCTTGTATCAACCGAATTGCAGTGCGAGCGAGCTTCTGCGCCGCGTCTTGCGAGCACTGGGCTTTGACAGTGGTAAGAAAGACGTACCGGAGATGCGCGACTTATTGAATCAGGTCTTACTGGAGGAGATGGCCGCCGGGCGGCGCTTCCTGCTGGTGATCGACGAGGCGCAAAATCTCTCCGATGCGGTTCTCGAATCGGTTCGCTTGCTGTCGAACTTTGAAACGCCAACCAAAAAGCTGATGCACATTGTTCTGGCCGGCCAGCCACAGTTGGCGGAACGGCTGGCCAAACCGTCCCTGACACAGTTGCGCCAGCGGATTTCCGCCGTCATTCGGCTCAATCCGTTCTCGAACGACGAAACCTGCGTCTACATCGAACATCGCTTGCGCGTAGCGGGGTACCAAGGGGCGCCTCTTTTCACGGATTCAGCGCGGACGCTTATCGCTCAGCATAGCGAAGGCATTCCACGCAACATCAACAATCTCTGCTTCAACGCGATGTCGCTGGCTTTCGCGACGGATGCGAAGCAGATCGATTTGAAGGCTGTGCGGGAAGTGATCTCGGACCTGGAAATCGAATCACTAGGTTCGGCCAAAGCGCCAGTCACGCGCTCCGTGCCTCCGGTCAAGACGGTCCCATCCCGCGGTGCCCGGACCCGGGTCCTCGCGCAGCCGAGTTATTCCGAGGAAAAGCAATACGCTCCCGAACCTGCAGCGGCACGGCCGATGTTGCCTCCGGTCCTGCCAGCCGCGGCTGCCGCGGAATCCGTTCCGAAGTTCTACGTTGCACCCTCGGTATCGTTCTTTCCAAGACGACACGCCATGTTGCTCACTATTCTGGCGGCAGCGGTGCTTGCCGCAGCCATGACGTCCGTCTGGATTCGCATCAGCGCGCCCTGGATAAATGTCCGCGCCTCCAGCGTTCAAATGCCTCTTGAAAACCAGGCTGACGCGAAGAGTGCTCGAAGCCTTCCACGTCCTGCGCGTCAAACAGGCAGGACGGTTCGTTCCCATGCGCGGGCGGACTTGGCTTCTTCCAGGGATCCGAAACAGCGTGTAAGAGTACAGCCGGCGCAGCGCCCCACGTCGTTCGCTCAAGCGATCGGAATGGACCAGGCACAGGAACCTCGATTTATTGTTGAGTTGCTTCAGTTGCTTCGTTGAAGTTTTATAGTAAACGGATGCCGAAAGTCTATGAGGAGCACAAGATGAGATTCACAGGTCATGGAACAATGCTAATCCGAGGCGGTGGGGCTTTGGTTGGACTGGCGATTCTTACGGGAACGGCAGTGTGCGGCTCCGACGCAGTGCCCAAGCAGGCCCCCCCGATCGCCACCGAACAAGCGAATCCTGCAGGCAGCAATGGCAATGAACGCCCCCCGGACCAATCGGGACTGCAACAGAGAAATCCCCGTTACGAACTCAGCAAGTCTGATATCTTCGATTTGACTTTTCCCTTGACACCGGAGTTCAACCAGACGGTGACGGTTCAGCCGGATGGATACATCACGCTGAACGGGTTGGGCGACCTGCATGTCGCCGGAAAAACCATTCCGGAAGTGAGGGAGTTAGTGCAGACAGCTTACGCCAAGATTCTGCATGATCCGATTATCAACATTGTTCTCAGGGACTTTCAGAAAGCGTATTTCATCGTGGGCGGCGAGATCTCGCATCCGGGAAAATTTGAGTTGCGCAACGATGTTACGGTAACTGAGGCGGTTGCGCTGGCCGGGGGCTTCACAGAGGATTCGAAACATTCACAGGTATTGTTGTTCCGGCGGGTGTCCGCGGACTGGGTTGAGGTGAAGACCCTCGACGTCAAGAAGATGTTCGCATCCGGAAATCTAGCGGAAGACTCGCACCTCCAGCCCGGCGATATGGTGTTTGTGCCCAAGAGTCGCTATGGAAAAATAAAGAAATTCATCCCGTACCCAAGCTTGGGGATGTTTATGAGTCCGACATTCTGACAAGAAAGGCCCGAGAATCTTAAGGAGCCAACATGGAAGAGCTAAACTTCAGCAATCAGAATGGCCATGCCGACCATTCTCTCACCTTGCATGCCGACCATTCTGTAACCTTGCTGGACGTGGCTCAAGTCGCGTTTCGTCACGGGCGGCTCATTCTCTTCTCCTTCTTGGGTATAGTTTGCGGAGCGATCCTGATCGCCGTGCTGCAGCCCGTTGAGTACTATGCGGACATGAAGATTCTGGTCAAGCGGGACCGAGTGGCGCCTCTGGTGACGGCCCAGGAGAATACCTTCCGCCAATTGAGCGCGGAGGTAAGTGAGCCCGAGCTGAACTCTGAAGTAGAGCTGCTAAGGAACAGGGAATTGCTCGAAAAAACCGTGCTGGCCTGCGATCTCCAGCATCGGGATTATTCGATTCGGGCCAAACTGCTGGGCGTGATCGGCTTGCATCCACCGGCTCAGAAAGAAGAGGTGCGAATAGAGAACGCGGTCGTTACATTGGCGAAAGACCTGAAAGTGGAAGTGGTGAAGAGGACCGATCTCATCGACGTCAGTTACGGATCGCCCGATCCACAATTGTCGGCGCGAGTGCTGAAAACGTTGGCCAACCTTTATCTTGAAAAACATGTGCTCGTCCACCGGGCGTTGGGGGCGCTCGATTTCTTCCACCACGAAACCGAACAGTACCGTGAAGGGCTGACCAACGCGGAGGCAAACCTGGTCAATTTCGATCGGGGCGCCGCGGTGGTTTCCGCTCCCGAGGAAAAGAGCATGGCGCTCCAGAAGCTTTCCGAGTTTGATAGTTCGATGCGGCAGACCCAGGCGGCCATCGCGGAGGATCAGGAACGCATTCGTATTCTGGAACGAGAGGCGACGACCATCCCGACCCGAATGGTCACCGAAGTTCGCAACCTCGACGATGGCGTCTTGCTGTCCCAGATCAGGGCTAATCTCTTGACACTCGAACAAAAACGTACCGAGCTTGTGGGAAAATTCGACCCCAGCTATCGACTCGTTCAGGAGGTCGACGCGCAAATTGCCCAAACCCGCGACGCGCTTGCTGCGGCGGAGAAATCCAAGTTGCACGAAGAAGCCACAAATCGAGACCCGACCTACGACTGGGCTCAAGCAGAGCTGGTAAAGGCCAAGGCCGACCTCGCCGGTTTGCAAGCGAAAGCCAAAGCCACCTCTGAATCCACGCGAGTGTATCTCGATACAGCCCGAGCGCTGGACCAAAAGGAGGTCGTCCAGAACGATCTCGTCCGGGCCGTCAAAGCTTCCGAAGAGAATTATCGGCTATACCAGCAGAAAGAAGAAGAGGCGCGCATCTCCGACGCTTTGGATCGAGGCAAGATTCTCAATGTGGTGGTCGCAGAAGCTGCACACGTGCCCGCGCTGGCGGTCAGCCACCGCGCTCAGACAGTGATTCTGGGCTTCCTGTTGGCTGCGGTTGTCAGTATAGGCATGGCGTATGGTTCCGAAAAGCGGGATTCCACCTTCCGGACACCCTACGAGGTCGAATCGATTTTGGCGATCCCGGTGCTCGCTGCCCTGCCAAGGAATGGCCGGAACGGATCTGCGGGCCTTCTAAGTCATCCCATGGTCGAATACAAAAACGACCGATCTTGAGGGTGACCTCAGCAATTCCAGTAAAGTCTAAAATAAGTACGAATCGCCAGCATAACGAGCAGGCCGAGCACGGCCAAGTCATAGCTGAAAGCCAAGTCAGCCGCCTCCGGGTCTTTTTCCTCATCCAATTCGAGCAAAGTTGAACGGTAGTTTAAGGAATGTCATGAGCAGGAATTTTGCACTGTTACATAAGGCCGGCAAAGAGGCCCTGATATCAGCCCCCTCTCCTGGTGAGCCGCCGCCCCTTGATAATGGAATTCACCATCTGCCCGATGTCCCGCCCAGCCGGGAGGCCGACATAGCGGAACAAAACGATCGCGCCTCGCAGCACGATATCATTTCGCCATCGTTCGTAGCTGGGTCTCCTGCAGACGCGGAGGTGGCGATGGACGCAGAGACAGCCCAATTGACAGTGGAGTCTCCGATTCGGCGATTCAATAGTGAATCGATCCCCAATGGACGCCCCTATCGCTTTTATTTGTCCAAGGCCGCGCAGCAGCAGGTGGTCAAACTGGTGCAACGCGTCTTCGTAATTCCCGAGTCGGTTGGCCCGCGGGTTGTAGTTTTCTCGAGTGTCGATCAAGGCCACGGGTCAGGTGAAATCTGTTGTCAGGCCGTTGACGTTTTAGCAACCCAAGTATCCGGATCGATCTGTTTAGTAGATGCGAACTTGCGGGCGCCCTGGCTGCACCAGGTATACGGGATCCATAGACACCCGGGGTTGGCGGACGCCGCGTCAAGCTCCGGCACGATCCGGGACTTTGCAGTACGAATCCCGGGTGTGAACCTTTGGGTTGTGCCGGCCGGCTCAGAGGGCGCTGAGTTCC
>Ga0302326_10002340_pt1 | contig 46396 bp, 45 predicted proteins | sample Palsa_T0_3_FD_202264 | JGI IMG/M metagenome (GOLD analysis project Ga0302326, IMG submission 202264) | Peat permafrost microbial communities from Stordalen Mire near Abisko, Sweden - Palsa_T0_3 | ecosystem: Environmental > Terrestrial > Soil > Palsa > Peat permafrost | place: Sweden: Abisko... | reverse complement strand
CGGACGCCGCCAGGAGCCGACGGCCTTCGGGCTGGACGGTCAACAACCGCAGGGACCCAGCACCGGTCCGGACCAGGTCGCCGTCGAGCGACCCCGGCCCGCCTCCCGCCACCCCGGGCGCGACCTGCGAGGCGAGAACCAGGAGACGCTTGCCCCTCCACGTGGTCCAGGCCCGGCCCACGCGGACCATCCGATGCAGCTCGACGGCCGGCCTGGTCCATTGCAAATGCACGTCCTCGGGCTCGAGCTTCGCCGCGTACGTCGCCTCGCCTTGCTGAGCCCGGGGCGAGCCGAGCCCTTCCTCCAAGGCTCGGACCAGGATCGATGCCCCCTCGTGGGCCAGGCGGCCTCGCAACTCGTCGGCCGTTTCGTCGGTCCCGATGGAGACTTCCGAACAGCGGTACACCGGCCCGGTGTCGAGCCCCTCGTCGATCGCCATCAGGCACACGCCCGTGACGGCGTCTCCTGCCAGGATGGCGCGCTCGACCGGTGCCGCCCCTCGCCACCGCGGCAGAAGCGAGAAATGGACGTTGACCATCTCCAACGCATCGAGCACATCGGACTTGATGATCCGCCCGAACGCCACGACGACGCCGAGCGACGCCCCCACCTCCAGAGAATCCTCCACCCGTTCGCTGATCGGCAGCCCCAACTCTTGGGCGGCCGCCTTTACCGGGGTCGGTCGAGGCGGCTCGTTTCTACCCCGCCGTTTGTCGACTCGGGTGATGACGATCGCCACCTCGTGGCCGGCCCCGACCAGGGCGCGAAGGGCCACCGCGGCCGGCTCCGGCGTGCCCAGAAAGGCCAGGCGCAGACCGGGCTCCCTAGCTACCGACGGCTTCGGACCGGCGCCGCAGCTCGCGCATCGCTTCCTTGCGCTGATCCTTGTCCAGCAGCTTCAGCAGTAGCCGGCCCTCGAGGTGGTCGAGCTCGTGCTGAAAGCAGCGGGCTTCAATCTCATCGGCCTCGATCGAAATTTCGTTGCCATCCAGGTCCCACCCGGTCAGGTGGATCTCCTTGGGCCGCACGATGGGAAAGTACAGACCCGGTATCGACAGGCACCCTTCGTCGTACTCCCATTCACCCCGGCTCTCGGCAATGGTCGGGTTGACGATGGCGACGGGCTCGCGGTCCTCGAGCTGGTACACGAAGAGGCGCTTCTGCACCCCCACTTGGGGGGCAGCCAGACCCATCCCGCGGGCCTCGTGCATGGTCGCGACCATGTCATCGACGAGGCGGGCGAGACTTCCGTCGATGTCGGTGACCTCCGCGGCGCGCTGCGTCAGCACAGGGTCCCCGAACAGGCGGATCTGGTAGGCAGCCACCCATCCATGGTACCGATACCCTGCTGGAGCGCATGTCAGAGGGCCACTACTTCGACGCCACACCGGCCGTGCCGTCCCGACCCAGCCAGGTCGAGCTGGTCCTCCCCGACTTCCGAGCCATCCTCGGCGCCGATCGCGGCGTGTTCTCGGCCGGCGGCGTCGATCCCGGGACCGTTCAGCTGCTGCGGGCGGTTCCGTCACCGGTCGTGTCGGGGCACATCTTGGATCTCGGCTGCGGCTACGGGCCCATCGCCTGCACCCTCGCCCATCGCTCCCCCGCGTCGACCGTGTGGGCGGTGGACGTCAACGACCGGGCCCTCGCCCTCACCGCAGCAAACGCCGAAGCCTTGGCCCAACCCAACGTGCGGGCCGTTCGACCCGAGCACGTGCCGGCCGACCTGACTTTCGACGGCATCTGGTCCAACCCGCCGATACGCATCGGAAAGACGGCGCTGCACGAATTGCTCCAATCCTGGCTACCGAGACTGAAACTCGGCGCTCCCGCCTGGCTCGTGGTGCAACGCCACCTCGGCGCCGATTCGCTGGCGTCGTGGCTCGGAGCCGAGGGATGGAAAGTGACGCGGACCGGTTCCAAGCGCGGGTACAGGATCTTGAAGGTGGAGCACCCTTGAGGCAGCTCGGGCCGACGGACCTCAAACGGCTGCACCGCGACTGGAACCGGCGCTCGGCCGGGCGGATCGCCCTCCTGCTCGAATCCGTGCAGTCGCCGTACAACGTCGGGGCCATCGTGCGCACGGCTGCCGCCTACCGTCTGGAGCACCTGTACCTGGCCGGCCAGACGACGTCGCCTAGCAGCCCGAAGTCGGCCAAGGTGTCTCTCGGAACCGAGCGATACGTGTCCTGGTCGGTGTTCGAAAGGGGAGCCGACGCAGCCGACGCGGCTCGCGAAGACGGGTTCTCCGTGATCGGCTTGGAACTGGCCGACGACGCGGTCCCACTACACCAGCTCACCGCCGGGCCCGACGTGTGCCTCGTGGTCGGCAACGAGGACCACGGCCTCAGTCCAGCCACGATCGCGGCATGCGACGCCGTCGCCTTCCTTCCCCTCCTGGGCCGGGTGGGGTCGCTCAACGTGGCCACCGCGGCCGCAATCGCGCTTTACGAGATGCGCCGCCAGGGCTGGACCTAGGGCTAGGGGACCTAGAACCCCAGAGGACCCGACCGGGGGTAGACGTCGGACGGGTCGGTGATCACGTTGACCAAGTAGGGCACGCCCGAAGCGAACGCCCGGTCGAGCGCGGGACCTATGTCGCGCCCGGCCCGAACGGTTTCGCCGGCACCCCCCAGGGCGGCGACCACGGAGTCGTAGCGGGTCTCGGGTTGCAGGTCGCACGCCACGTCGTAGCCGTACATGGCCTTCATCGGGTGCTTCTCGAGCCCCCAGATCCCGTTGTTGCCGACCACCATGACGGCGGGGAGGTCGTGGCGGACCATGCTGTCCACGTCCATCAGCGAGAACCCCGCCGCCCCGTCGCCGAGTATGGCCACCACCTGGCTGTCGGGCCGGGCCAGGCGAGCCGCCATGGCATAGCCCGGGCCGTTGCCGAGACAACCGTATGGGCCGGTGTCCAACCAGCAGCCCGGCCGGCCGGGGTCGAGGTACTTGCCGGCGTAGGACGCGAAGTCGCCACCGTCGCACACCACGACTCCGTCGGGATCCAACCGGCGGGCCAGCTCGCCGAAGACCCTGGTCGGCTTGATCGGGTCACCGTCGGCCTCCAGAAGCGGCCCTTCCCGTTCGCGCCCCGCGTCCTCAGCGACGCGCAGCGACTTGATCCACGGGTCGTGGTCCTCTCGGTCGCCCGACCACTCGGCCAGGCCACCCAGGATGGCTCCCAGGTCGCCAGCGACCGAAACCGCCGACGGCACGTGGGCGGCCCGGCCTTCGTCGCTGTCGACGATGTGGACGACCCGGGCCGACCCAAACGACCCGTAACCGAGGCGGAAGTCGAGCGGCGTTCCCACCACCACGACCACGTCCGCCTCCTGGCGCAGCAGTCCCCTGGTCCGGCTGAAGCCCAGCTCGTGGCCCAGGGGCAAGCAGCCTCGGCCCATCCCGTTGGCAAAGCACGGCACCCGCAGGGCCTCGATGGCGGCCCGCAGCTGTTCCCACGCCCCCGCCCAGTACACGTCGCTCCCGGCAATCAAGGCGGGACGGGCCGCTCGCGCCATCAGCAAGGCCGCCGCCGCCACCTCGTCGGGATCCGGGGTGGCTCCCGGAGAAACCTCGGGGGCGTCATCCACGTCGCCGTTGGACGGCCCGAAGAAGACGTCGATGGGCAGGTCTACGAACACTGGTCCCCGGTGCGGCGTCGACGCGGCACGGGCCAACTCCTGCATGACCGAGGCCACGTCCGCGCCGGACGTGATCGTCGTCGCCCGCTTCGTAATGGAAGCCACGATGGGAACGTGATCCAGCTCTTGCAGGGACCCCGAGCCCCAACGGCCCTGAGGGGCCCGACCGCCCACCACGACCAGGGGCGACCCGTTGAAGTGGGCCGACGTCATGGCGCTCACTCCGTTGGTGACGCCTGGGCCGGCCGTCAGCACGGCCAAACCGGGGCGTCGGGTCAGCTTGGCGTAGGCCTCCGCCGCCCAGGTGGCCGTCTGCTCGTGGCGGGTATCGACGACCTTCAGCCCGTGCTTGGTGGCGGCGTCGTAGAGGGGCCACACGTGACCCCCGTTGAGGGTGAACATGACGTCGACCCCGAAGGGGATCAAGGCGGCCAGGGCCACGTCCCCGGCGTGACCTTCGATCGATCGCAGCATCTCCGGAACGCTACCCGGGCGCAGCCGGCCCGGCCTGGGACGTCAACTTAAGTCAGCGAGGTCAGCGAGTCGTGCTGGCCCAGTAGGGCCACGCAGCGCGTTTCCTCCGCCGGTCCCAAGTCGCCGGCCTTGCGCACCGCGAGCGGGCGGATGGCTATCCCCCCTCGGACGTTGAAGTCTCCGAGCACCCGCAAGTACCGGGCTGACAGGCAGACCTGCAAGTCGTCGGCTATTCGGTTGACGCAGTCTTCGTGGAACGACCCGTGATTGCGGTAGGCGCCCAGATACAACTTGAGGCTCTTGCTTTCGACGCACAGCTGGCTGGGTACGTACTGGATGCGGATCCGCCCAAAGTCCGGCTGGCCCGTCACCGGGCACAAGCTGGTGAACTCGGTGCACTCCAATCCCACCACCCAAGCTTCAGACGGGTGGGCGTTGGCAAACGACTCGAGCATGGCGGGCTCGGGGTTCTCGTAGCGGTACTCGGTCTGGCCTCCGAGCCGCGTCAGCTTGGACGCATCGGTCAACTCGGATCCGGCCCCCTGTATTCGACGCCTGACGTGCACGTCTCGCGGATCAGTACCCTCGTCAGCGGCAACCGGTCGACCAGGCGGTCCCAGATCCACGCAGCCAGATTTTCACTGGTCGGGTTCTCGAGCCCTTCCACGTCGTTGAGGTAGAAGTGATCGAGGCGTTCGCGCAACGGTTGGCAGGCGGCTTTGATGTCAGCGAAGTCCACCACCATTCCAGAGTTTGGATCCACCGGGCCCTCCACGTGGATCTCGACCCGATAGGAGTGACCGTGCAGCCGGGCGCACTTGTGACCTTCCGGAACGCGCGGAAGCAGGTGGGCGGCCTCGAAGGTGAAGGCGCTGAAGGCATCCATCACGGTATGCCTATGTACTTGTGCGTCTGCAGGCTCAGACTCCACTGCGGGTGCGACAGGCAGTACTCCACGGCCTCGGTCGTGTTGCGGTCCCGGTCCGGGCCGTCCATCGGCTGCAGGAGAAGCCGGGGAAAGCCGCGCCCTTCAAAGTCCTGCGGTGGCGCCCCGTCCTGAGGGAAGACCAGCTTGAGCTCGTCGGCCCGCTCCAGCACGACCGGAGCCCCCGCTTTGGGGCTGACGCAGATCCAGTCGACCCCGGGCGGGGCCGCCCGGGTGCCGTTGGTTTCGACGGCCACGGTGAAGCCTTCCTCGTGAAAGGCGGTGACCGCGGGCCCGTCCAGCTGCAGGAGGGGTTCCCCGCCCGTGCACACCACGTAGCGCTGCGCACTCGGGTGGGACCGGCCCCCCCAAGCCGCGGCGACCGCTCCCGCCAGGTCCCCGGCCGTGCGAAAGCGCCCGCCGCCGGCGCCGTCGGTTCCGACGAAGTCGGTGTCGCAGAACTGACACACGGCCCGGTGCCGGTGAGCCTCGTGCCCGGTCCACAGGTTGCACCCCGAGAACCGGCAGAAGACCGCCGGCCTTCCCGCGTGGGTCCCTTCACCTTGCAAGGTGTAGAAGATCTCCTTGACCAGGTAGCCCATCAGGAGCCGACCATCAGGAGCCCGGACCGGCCGGCCCGGTTGGTCCACCTACCACCGGGTCAGCCAGAAGCGGATCAGCCGGAACCGGATCAGGCAGAACCGGGCCCGGCAGAACCGGATCAGCGAGGCCCGCTTCGGCGAAGCCCTTGGCCCGAAGGAGACACGAGTCGCAGGAGCCGCAGGGTGTGCCCGCCCCGTCGGGGTCATAGCAGCTGTGGGTCAGGGCGTAGTCGACCCCGAGGGCGAGGCCGCGGCGGATGATCTCTGCTTTGGTAAGGGTGATCAAGGGAGCGTGGATGGTCAGGTTCTGACGGCCCTCCACCCCGGCTTTGGTCGCCAGGTTGGCCATGCGCTGGAACGCGTCTATGTACTCGGGCCGGCAGTCGGGATAGCCGCTGTAGTCGAGGGCGTTGACCCCGATGAAAATGTCGCTGGAGCCCAACGTCTCGGCCCAGGCCAGGGCGAACGAAAGGAACACGGTGTTGCGGGCGGGCACGTACGTCACTGGGATCCCGTCGTCCAGGTCTTCGGCGCTCGCCCGGTGCGGTACGTCGATCTCCGATGTCAGCGCCGAGCCTCCGAATACCCGCGAGTCGATGTCGGCGACCACGTGTCGGCGGGCGCCCTGTGCGGCGGCCACCCGCTTGGCCGCAGCCAGTTCGACCTCGTGGCGCTGCCCGTAGCGGAAGGTCAGGGCGTACGCATGGAAGCCGAGGTCCCGTGCGATCGCCAACGCGGTGGCCGAATCGAGGCCGCCGCTCAGCAGGACCACCGCGGGCCGACCGTTCATGGTCCCATTCTGGCCCAGGACCCGACCGCGGGGTCTCACGCCTACAGCCGCCCCGGCTCCACGGCCACCCGCAGCCGCCCGGCCGGGCGGGGCACCGATGCCAGGGCGTCGGCCAGGGTGGCGCCGTCTGCCGCCTTGACCAGCCACTGGTCGCGGTCGGGTCCGAGCAGGTCGACCGGAGCTCCCGCCAACCCTTTCAGCCCGTTCGCGTATTCGGAAGCGGCCGGCCCCGAAACCAGCGCGATCGAAGCGAACGGGGGCAGGCGCAGCTCCTTGCGCACGTCCAGCTCATGGCTGGACAGGACAGCCGGATCGGCGACAACAGCCGCCCGCAGAACCGGGTGATCGGGGACCCGGGTCTGAACCAGGACCCGGCCGACCCGGCCCTTCACGATCCTCGAAGCCAGGGCTACCAGGGCCAGGGCCTCGTCGAGGGCGCGCACCCGTCCGGCCAGAAGCTCCTGGTCGAAGTCCACGAACGCCACGGCGGTCACGCCGTCGGCCGGGCCCAGCCTGTGCAGGACGGCCTCCGTGCCGACGAGCAGCTCGGCGTCGGGAATGGCGCCCGTGACGCCCGTGACCTCAGCCACCGGCCTTCCGGCCAGCAGCTCCAGTTCCTCGCGAGCGCGCGTCACGCCGATGCGGAGCAGTCGGAGCCGGGTGGAGTGGCACTCGGCGCAGACTTGGGGCCGGACCAGCCCGCAGCGCGAGCACTCCAACGGGATGGGGATTTCGCCGCCCTTCTGTTGCGCCAGCGAGGCCCCACACCTCTCGCAGCTGGCAACCGACCCGCAGGCCGTGCAGGCCAGCAGCCGGGCCCGTCCCGTCCGGTTGAGCACGCAGGCCGCTCGCGGCTCGGCCCGGATGAGCGCGACCAACCTTTCGGAGTAGAGACCCAGCCGGGGGTCGTCGCCTCGGCGGTCGATGACTTCGACCGCCGCCCAACCCCTTCGTTCGACGCTGCGAGCGACCAGCCTGAGCGACCCGATGGCGAGCAGCTCTGGCGTCGGGCAAGAACTGATGATGACGCACGGAACGCCCGCACGCCTGGCTCTCTCCACCACCACGGCCACCGCCCCCCAAGTCGGGGTCTGCTCCTGGGTCAACCCTTCCTCGTGACCGTCGAGCACCACGGCCGCGGCCATTCCGGGGCAGGGCGCCCAGGCGCACGCCCTGGATCCGATCACGACGGCAGCGCCGGCGCGGGCTTGGGGCCAGCCCTCGGGCACCAGGGCGACGTCCCCACCGGCTCGGCGCAGCCGTCCCGCCAGCACGGCCGCTCTGGCCACGGTCGGCACCACGACCAGAGTGGGGCCCCTTTGAGCCAGCTCGGCGACCACCTCGGTCGGATCTGCGGCGGGCGGCAGACGAAGCAGACGGGGCCGGTCGGCGCCGACGTCGCCGATCTGTTCCACCAACTCGGAAGGCCACGGTCGGGCCGGGGCCTTCAACGCCGCGGGCGGCAGGCGCGGCACGGCAAACCCGGCCGAAGCGGTTAGGAGCAGCGAGCGCCGGCGCCCAGCCCACCGCCACGCCGCCCACCCGGCCAGATCGACCGTCGAACGGTCCGGACCGAAGCCGCGCACTTTGGCGATCGGCCTCAGGGCCAGTCCGGCAGCCGCTTCGACGCCCACTGCCGTAACCCACCCGCCGACCCGGCGGCCTGAGAGATCGACCCGGACCTGGGTTCCGACCTCGACAGAGCCGGCCGCGCCTTCGGGGATCAGGTAGTCGAACTCCTTGTCGATGCCGGCCACGTCGGGGAGGACGCGGGCGACCAGCGCCCCAGGCCGCGGCTGGGATGCAGGGCTAGGCCGCGCCACGGCCGCCCTTTTTCGGCTGGACCCTAGAGATCCAGCGCCGACTTGAAGCCCTCCAGCCGGCTGGCCTGCTCCCAGGTGAACTCCTTCTCGTTGCGGCCGAAGTGCCCGTAGGCGGCGGTCTTGCGGTATATGGGCCGGCGCAGGTCCAGGTCCCTGATGATGGCGGCGGGGCGCAAGTCGAAGATCTCGTCGACGGCGGCTGCGATCTTGGCCGGGTCGACGGTTTCGGTGCCGAACGTCTCAACGAGCAGCGATACCGGGCGAGCCACGCCGATGGCGTAGGCGACTTGGATCTCGCAGCGCGTCGCCGCACCCGAAGCGACCACGTGCTTGGCCACCCACCGGGCCGCGTAGGCCGCGGAGCGGTCGACTTTGGAAGGGTCCTTGCCCGAGAACGCCCCACCGCCGTGGCGGGCGGCCCCGCCGTAGGTGTCGACGATGATCTTGCGGCCGGTGAGGCCGGCGTCGGCGTGAGGCCCTCCCAACACGAACTTACCGGTCGGGTTGGCCAGGATCTTGTAGCCGTCGTTGGCGAATTCGCCGGGGACCAGCGGGCTTATCACGTGGTCGCGCAAGTCCGGCAGCAGCAGCGTCTCCAGGTCGACGTTGGGGTTGTGCTGCGTCGAGATGAGGACCGTTTTCAGCTGGACCGGACGGCCGTTCTCGTATTCAAAAGTGACCTGGGTCTTCCCGTCGGGCCTCAGGTATGGGAGCACGCCCGCTTTGCGGACCTGAGAGAGACGCTGGGCCAGACGGTGGGCCAGCCAGATCGGCATCGGCATGAGATCTTCGGTCTCATCGCACGCGTACCCGAACATCATTCCCTGGTCGCCGGCGCCCTGAGAGTTGAGGATGTCCTCGCCACCGCTGCCGGACCGCAACTCCAACGCGGCGTCCACGCCCTGGGCGATGTCGGGTGACTGGGAGCCGATGGAGACCGTGACTCCGCACGTGCGGCCGTCGAAGCCGACGTCGCTGCTGGTGTATCCGATGTCGGTGACGACGTCGCGGACGAGCTTGGGAATTTCGACGTATCCCGTAGTGGTGATCTCTCCCGCCACCACCACCAAGCCGGTGGTAAGCAGGGTCTCGCACGCCACCCGCGACATGGGGTCCTGGGCCAATAGGGCGTCCAGGACCGAGTCCGAGATCTGGTCGGCCATCTTGTCGGGGTGACCCTCGGTCACCGACTCGGAGGTAAAGGTCCAGCGGCTCATGATGTCTCCTGGCTGTGAACGGACTTCGAAGTTGACGGCGCGGCGGGGTTCGCCGTGCGCCGGATGATGGCGTCGACGACAGCCGCGGCGACGGCTTCCTTGGTGGCAAGAGGAACGTCGATTTCGAGTCCCTCGGAACCGACGATGAGCACTGCGTTGGTGTCGTGGGAGAAGCCGACGCCGGCGGCGGCGACGTCGTTGGCGACGATCAGGTCGGCGCCCTTGGACGCCAGCTTCTCCCGCGCGTACCGGAGCAAGTCCTCCCGGGCCCGTTCCGGCCTGGCCGTTTCCGCCGCGAAACCTACGAGCACCTGGCCCGGTCGGCGCCGGGCGCCGAGGGCCGCGAGGATGTCGGTGGTGGGCTCGAGGATCACTTCTGGGGGCCCGTCGACCTTCTTGAGCTTTTGACCGGCCGCCGCCTTGGGTCGGAAGTCAGCGACGGCGGCCGCCATGACCACGATGTCGGCGGCCTCGCTCCTCGACAACACCGCTTGTTCCATGTCGGCCGCAGTCTCCACGGCCACGACGTCAACACCGACCGGCCGGGGCAGGCTCGCCGCCGCGCTGCTGATCACTGTCACGACCGCCCCGCGTCTCGCCAGCTCCGCTGCGATCGCGTAGCCCTGTTTGCCGGACGAGCGATTGCCGATGAAACGAACCGGATCGATCGGCTCGCGGGTGCCACCGGCCGTGACGATGGCAGCCAGGCCGACCAGCTGTTGACCGGCCCCGGTGGCGCCATCGGCGGGCCGACCGGAAAGCACGTCGATCACGACGGCCGCAATCGTGTCGGGGGATGCGAGCCGGCCTGATCCCACGTCTCCTCCTGCCAGGCGACCGGTCTCGGGCTCGACCAGGTGGACGCCTCGCCGTCGCAGAGTGGCGATGTTTTCAGATACGGCGGGGTGTTCCCACATCTCTGTGTGCATGGCCGGGCAGACCACGACCGGCGCCCTGGTCGCCAGCAGAGTCGCCGTCAGCAGGTCAGAGGAGATGCCTGCGGCGTAGGCGCCGATGAGGCGGGCCGTGGCGGGCGCGACGACGATGAGGTCGGCGGACTGGCCGAGCCGCGTGTGCGGAATCGGCTCGGGACTCTCCCAAAGAGAGGTCCGTACCGGTTCGGATGCCAAGGCCGATAACGTCAGTGGCCCGATGAAGCGGGTCGCCCCGCGAGTCATCACAGGACTGACGAATGCACCCGCGTCGATCAAGCGGCGACAGACGTCTACCGCTTTGTAGGCGGCGATCCCACCACACACCCCCAAGATGATGCGGCGACCGGCGAGGGCCGCACCGGGCTCGACTATGGCCCGGCCTCCTACTGCCCGTCCTCGGCGCCCGCCTCGTCGCCCTCACTCGGCTCGATGCGGGTGTAGGTGATCTTTCCGACTGCGATCTCCTCGAGCGAGATCGACAGGGGCTTGCGCGAAACCGACGTGACTTGCGGGGGCACGATGGAGCCCAGGCCTTCTCCAAGCTGGTTGAAGTAGGAGTTGATCTGTCGGCCCCGCATCGCGGCCAGGCTGACGAGGGTGAACTTCGAGTCGACCCGATCGAGAAGGTCCTCGACGGGTGGTTCCATCATGGTGGCGTGGCGATCCGACATCGAAGTTGGCTCCGTCGTGGGGGGTTCGGGTGGTGGGGAGTTCGGGTGGTACGGGGTTCGGTTGGTGGCGCAGAACCCCAGGAGGGCCCTGCTCTCCGGCGCGCGTCACCCGCCGGTTTGATGCCCCCGCAGTATACCAGCGACCTCCTGGGCCGCCCTGTCGACGTCGTCGTTGACCACGACGTGGTCGGCCAGCTGCCGTCCCAGCCGCTCCTCTCTCGCTCCGACCTCCATCCGGCGCGCCACGCTCTGCTCGTCATCGCCACGCTTGCGGAGCCGGACCGCCCGGGCCTCGGGGGACGGGGCCACGATGAGGATCAGGACGGCGTCGGGGTGCACGGCCTTCACCTGTTGGGCGCCGTCCAGCTCGATTTCGAGCACGATCGGAGCCCGGTCCCGCGCCCCGTCGCTCTCGTCGTCGAGCGTGGGCGTTCCGTACAAGTGGCCCGTCCCCGGGTACGGAGTCCACTCGAGGAAGCCGCCGTCCGCGATCCGGCGCTCGAACTCGGCCCGATCAGCGAAGACGTAGGCGCCGTCCGGCTCACCTGGCCGCTGGGGCCGGGTGGTCCACGAGCGCGACAGCCGCAGGCCCGGCTCCAGCTCGAGGAGGCGGGCCACCACCGTCCCTTTGCCGACCCCGCCCGGGCCGGACACGATCGCTATCAACGACCCAAGTCTCAGCGCCCCGGTCGAAACGACCTGCGCGCAAGTCGTTTCGTGGCCGGCACTTAAGCGCGGAGCTTCTCGAACAGCCTCTTGCGCTGCTGCTCGCCCAGGCCGTGCAGACGCCGCGTCTCGCTGATCCCGATCTCATCCATGAGACGCCTGGCCTTGACCTTCCCCAAACCAGGCAAGGATTCGAGGACCGCCAGCACCTTCATCTTTCCGACCACCTCATCGGCGTCGGCCTGCTGGAGCAGCTCACCAAGAGAGACCGAACCCATCTTGAGCTTCTCTTTGAGCTCGGCTCGCAACCTCCGGGCCACGGCGGCCTTTTCGAGGGCGGCCTGTCGTTGATCGGCTGTGAGCGCAGGCGGCAAGGGCATGCCGCGCACCATAGCGCGGAGTAAGAGCCCCTGCGTTCGAAGTGCGGTTGCCAGTGCGCGGCGCGGTTGGCTATACGGATGCGACCAGAGCCCTCGCGGCTGCCACCCGGTCGGGCGCGGCGGTCACGGCGCGACCGATCACCAATATGTCGGCGCCCGCCTCGAGAGCCGCGGCCGGGGTGGCCGAGCGCGCTTGGTCGTGCACGGGTGAACCGGCGGGCCGGACGCCCGGTACCACGGCGATCAGGCGGGGCGCCAGCTGCTTGGCTTCGCGAACGTCGGACGCGGCGCACACCACTCCGGCGCAGCGAGCCTCTACCGCTGCTGCGACCCTCTTCCCAAGAATGTGGGGCGGGGCGTCGGGGTCACTGGTGAGGATGGTGACCGCCAGCGCGGCAGGCACCGGCAGCCCGGCGCGCTCGGCCCCTTCGGACAAGCCTTCCACCCCAGCACGCAGGACAGCTGGTCCAGCAAAAGCGTGCAACGTCAGGTACGAGACACCGATGGCCCCTAGGACGCGGGCGGCCTTGCCGACGGTGGTCGGGATGTCGGCCATCTTCAAGTCGAGGAACACGTCATAGCCCTCGTCGATCAAGGTCTGCACGATGCGAGGGCCTGTCGCGCTGAACAGTTCCAGCCCTACCTTCGCCACCCCGAACCAAGGACTCAGCTCCCGGGCCAGTCTGTGCGCCTCCACGGCATCGTCCACGTCAAGGGCCAGCGCGAAGTGGTGACGCAGGTCGCCAGAATCGGGTTCAGTGACGGACATGGGCTCGTCCTTTCAGTTCGTCGATTGTCGATATTCGTTGGGATCGGCACCAGCCCGCCAACTCGGCCAGCACCCGGGCGGGTGCCCGCGGGTCAGCGAACGTAGCCGTGCCGACCTGGACAGCGTCGGCTCCCGCCGCCAAGAGTTCAGCGGCATCCACTCCGCTAGACACGCCGCCCACGCCGATTATCGGGGTGTCAGGCAAGGCCGCCCGGCATTCGAAAACGGCGCGCACCGCCACTGGATGAATGGCGGGGCCCGACAGTCCGCCTCCCCCGCCGCCGAGACGGAAGGCGCCGGTGGCGGGGTCGATGGCCATTCCCATGACCGTGTTGATCAGGGTGACCGCCTCCGCGCCCGCATCCGACGCGGCCGCGGCCAAGGCGGGCAGGTCGGTCACGTTGGGGCTGAGCTTGGCCCATAGCGGCACGGTTCCCCCGAGCCCGTCGACCGCCGCCGATATCGCCTCCTGCACGCCTTCGACGCTGTGGGCGAACATCTGCTGACGGTCCTCGATGTTCGGGCAGGATATGTTCGCTTCGACGGCCACTATGGCGCCGGGCCCGGCTCTGGCTATGGTGGCCGCGGCCCGCCGGTACTGGTCGACGGTGAATCCCCAGATGCTGGCGACGACGGTCGCACCGGTTCGGGCCAGGCCGGGGAGCTCCGTCGACAGCCACTCGTCCACTCCCGGGTTCTGCAGGCCGACGCTGTTGAGCATCCCACCTGCAGCCAGCAGAGGCACGAGGCGCGGCGCCCGGTTTCCGGCCCACGGCTCCGCGGAAAGGGACTTCACCACGACGGCGCCCAGGTCCGCCAGCTCGAGGTAGGCGGCCAGCTCGGCTCCGTGGCCGGCCGTTCCCGACGCCGTCATCACCGGGTTGGCCAAGGCAACCGAGCCGACGCGCGTCCTCAAGTCGACGGCTACCCCTTCGCTACCAACGGTGGCCGCCCGACTCACGAGAGGGGGAGCTGCTCTTCCTGGTGGTACTCCTGCAAGCTGCGCACCGTCAGCGCGTTGGCCGACCGGTCCGCGATCCCCGCCACCGCGGCCCGGGCCGCGGCGACGGTGGTCAGGCACGCCACCCGGTGCTGGCTGGCGGCCATGCGGATGTAAGCCCCGTCCGCTCGGGGTCCGCGACCCCGCGGCGTGTTGACCACCAGGTTGACCTTGCCGTCGCGGAGCATGGTCACCGCGTCAAGCCCGTCCAGCCGGTCGGGCCCGCCCCCGTCCACGCTGACCTTGGCCACCGGTGTCTCGACCGGCACCCCCGCCGACTCGAAGTAATCTGCCGTACCCCGCGTCGCCGCGATCGAAAAGCCGAGCTGCACGAAGCGCCGCGCCACGCTGACCCCGCCCAGCTTGTCGCGGTCGGCGAGCGAGAAGAAGACCGTCCCACTGGAAGGCAGCTCGTCGCCCGCGGCCGCCTGGCTCTTCGCGAACGCCAACCCGAACGTGGCGTCGATACCCATCACTTCGCCGGTCGATCGCATCTCGGGACCGAGCAGGGTGTCGGCGCCAGGGAAGCGGGTGAAAGGGAGCACCGCTTCCTTCACGCTCACGTGACCCCCACTCACCGGCGGGCACAGCAAACCCTCTTGGCGTAGTTGCTCGAGGGTGGAACCCGCCATCACTCGAGCGGCGACCTTCGCCAGCGGAACTCCCGTCGCCTTGGACACGAACGGCACCGTCCGGCTGGCCCGAGGGTTCGCCTCGATCACGAACACCTGGGTGGCGGCGGCGTCGCCCCCGGGCCGCTTGACGGCGAACTGCACGTTGAGGGGCCCGATGACGCCAAGCGCATCCGCGATGGCCCGGGTGTGAGCTTCGATCACTTTGATCGTGGCCGGATCGAGCGTCGGTGGTGGTATCACGCACGCGCTGTCGCCGGAATGCACCCCGGCCTCTTCGACGTGTTCCATCACGGCGCCGACCAGGACCTCGCCGGTGGAGTCCCGCACGGCGTCGACGTCGACCTCCGTGGCGTCCTCCAGGAACCGGTCGACCAGCACCGGCCGATCCGAAGACAAACCACCTTCACGGCCCAGCGACCCGAAGCCGACCAGCTCTTCCATGGCCCTCCGCAGGTCCTCCTCGCTGTAGACGATCTCCATGGCCCGGCCCCCAAGGACGTAGCTCGGGCGCACCAGCGCCGGGTAGCCCACCCGTTGGACGATGACCAGGGCCTCGTCTGCGGTCACCGCTGTCCCGCCTGCCGGCTGGGGTATTTCCAGTTGGGCGCACAGGGCGTTCCACCGCTCCCGGTCCTCCGCCAGGTCGATCGCCTCCGGTGAAGTGCCCAGGATCAGCCCGACCGGAAGGCTCCCGGCCAGCTTCAGCGGGGTCTGGCCCCCGAAGGAGACGATCACGCCGACGACGGTGCCCGTGGCCGACTCCACGTCGATGATGTTTTGGACGTCCTCCCACGTCACCGGTTCGAAGTACAACCGGTCGCTGGTGTCGTAGTCGGTCGACACCGTCTCGGGGTTGCAGTTGACCATCACGGTCTCGAACCCTGCATCGTGCAGGGCGAAGCTCGCCTGCACGCAGCAGTAGTCGAACTCGACGCCCTGGCCGATCCGGTTGGGCCCCGAGCCGAGGATGATGATCTTGGGCCGGGTGCCCGGGCCCACCTCGTCGTCGTCCTCGTAGGTGGAGTAGTGGTAGGGCGTGTGGGCCTCGAACTCCGCCGCGCACGTGTCCACGGTCTTCATGGTGGCCCGCACCCCCAGGGCCAAGCGGCCGGCCCGGACGGTCTGCTCGTCGGTGCTCCACAGCCACGCCAGCTGGGCGTCCGAGAAGCCGAGCCGCTTGGCCCGCCGCCAGTCGGCCCGGCCCAGCTCGCTCGGTCCTCCGAACTGCTCGAGCCGGCAACGCTCGGCTGCCACGAGGGATAACTGGTCCAGAAACCAGGGGTCGACGCCCGTCGCCTCGTAGATCCGCTCGACCGAGATGCCGCGCCGCAGCGCCGCTTCCAGCTGGAATGGTCGGTCGGGCGTGGCGATGGCGGCCCGGCGCACCAGCTCGTCGTCGTCCCAACCGTCCCACATCCCCTCGCCTCGATCGCAGTTGAGCCCGAGCCGGCCGGTCTCCAGAGAGCGAAGTCCCTTCTGCAGTGATTCGGGGAAGGTGCGGCCGATCGCCATAGCTTCGCCGACGGACTGCATCCGGGTGCCGAGCACATCGGGTATGCCGGGAAACTTCTCGAAAGCCCAGCGGGGAATCTTCGTGACCACGTAGTCGATGGACGGTTCGAAGCAGGCGGGCGTCTCGCCGGTGATGTCGTTTTGGATCTCGTCGAGGGTGTACCCGACCGCGAGCCGGGCTGCGATCTTGGCGATGGGGAACCCGGTGGCTTTCGAAGCGAGAGCGCTCGACCGACTGACCCGCGGGTTCATCTCGATGACGACTTGGTCACCGGTGGCCGGGTGAACAGCGAATTGGATGTTGGAGCCGCCCGTCTCAACTCCGATTCGGCGTATGCACGCGAACGCGGCGTCGCGCATCCTCTGGTACTCATGATCGGAGAGAGTCTGCGCCGGGGCGACGGTTATCGAATCTCCGGTGTGGACTCCCATGGGATCGAAGTTTTCGATGGAGCAGACGATCACGCAGTTGTCGGCTCGGTCCCGCATGACTTCCAGCTCGTACTCCTTCCACCCCGCGATCGAGCGCTCGATCAGGACCTCGGAGATGGGGCTGGCGGCCAGACCGAGCGCGGCAAAGTGTGAGAGCTCGTCCCGGTCACCCGCTATTCCCGTACCCGCTCCGCCCAGGATGTACGACGGGCGGATGATGAGGGGATAACCGATGCGATCGCCCACGTCGAGGGCCTCGTCGAGGGTGTACGCGAACCCGGACTCCGGCACGGACAGACCGATCTCGGTCATGGCCTCCTTGAAGCGCTCGCGATCTTCTGCAGTGGCGATCGCGTCTGGGCTGGCACCGATCATCTCCACCCCGAAGCGTTCGAACGTGCCCCGTTCGTGCAGAGCCATGGCCAAGTTGAGGGCCGTCTGCCCACCCAAGGTCGGCAGCACAGCGTCCGGCCGCTCCCGCTCGACGATGGCCGCGAGAACGTCGGGAGTGAGGGGCTCGATGTAGGTGCGAGTCGCGAACTCGGGGTCGGTCATGATCGTGGCCGGGTTGGAGTTGGCCAGGATGACCCGGTAGCCCTCCTCTGACAGGACGCGACAGGCTTGGGTCCCGGAGTAGTCGAACTCGCAGGCCTGGCCGATAACGATGGGCCCGCTCCCGATCACGAGGACGCTGCGAATGTCGTCGCGGCGCGGCACTAGGCGCCCCTCTCTATCAGCGACCAAAACTCCTCGAACAGGTAGCTGGCGTCGTGGGGCCCGGGTCCGGCCTCGGGGTGGTACTGAACTCCGAAGGCGGGGATGTCGCGGCACGCGATGCCTTCGACTACGCCGTCATTGAGGTTGCGGTGGGTTATGTCGACTGAGGCGAGGGATCCCTCCGCCACCGCGTAGTTGTGATTGTGGCTGGTGATTTCGACCGCCCCGGTCGCCACCCGGCGCACGGGGTGGTTGCCTCCGTGGTGGCCGAAGGGGAGCTTGTAGGTCTTGGCGCCTAGGGCGGCCGCCATGAGCTGATGGCCCAAGCAGATCCCGAAGACCGGTACCTGACCGAGTAGATCGCGGATGGCGTCGGACGCGTACCCCACCGCCGCGGGATCACCCGGGCCGTTCGACAGGAACACCCCGTCGGGCTGGCGGGCCAGGACGTCGGCCGCCGACGTCGATGCGGGCACGACTTCGACCCTCGCCCGGACTCCTAGGTGGCGCAGGATGGTGCGCTTGATGCCGAAGTCGTAGGCGACCACTCGCAGCCGTCCGGTGCCCACCACGTAGGGCTCCTTGGTCGTGACCTTCGACGCCAGGTCCGCCCCGTCGGTGCCCGGCTCGGCCGCAGCCGCTTCCTTGAGATCGGCTTCGTCGAGCGCCGCCGGTCCCGACACCGGCCCGAATGCGGCCGGCATCGAACCCACGTCTCGGATGTGCCTCGTCAACCGGCGGGTGTCGACGCCCGCCAGACCTGGGAGGTGTTGCTCGTGCAGGAATTCGCCGAGGGACCGCTCCGATCTCCAACTGCTCGGACGCGGCGCCAGGTCTCGCACTATCAGACCCCGGCAAAAGGCCCGCCCGCTCTCGTTGTCGGCGGCTGCTATCCCGTAGTTGCCGATGTGCGGATAGGTGAAGCACACCATCTGGCCGGCGTATGAAGGGTCGGTCAGGACTTCCTGGTAACCCGTGAGCGTGGTGTTGAACACGACCTCGCCGGTTGCGGGAACGACCGGTCCGATCCGGTCGGAAGGACCCCACCATCCGACGGCCTCTCCCTCGAAAGTGGTGCCGTCGGCTAGCACCAGCAAACCCTCGATCAATGCGCTCAACGCTGAGCCTCTCCCTCCACTACCACCGGCTCCCCCCGCAACACGGTGTGGCGAACCTTTCCTACCAACGACCGGCCGGCATACGGGGTGTTGCGGCTGCGGCTGGCCAGCGCGGTCGGGTCGACTACCCACTTAGCGGCGGGGTCAATCACGCAGAGGTTGGCGGGACGTCCGACCGCGACAGGCCCGCCGTGCTCAGCCGTGAGGCCGGCGATGGCAGCGGGCTGCCAGCACATGAGCGCCAGTATCTTTTCCACCGGAACATCCAACTCGGTCAAGGCCAGGGCCAGCGCCGTCTCCAAACCGAGCATCCCTGGCGGGGCCTCATCGAAGGGCGCTTCCTTGGCTTCTTGGGTGTGGGGAGCGTGGTCGGTCGCGATGGCGTCGACCACCCCGTCGGCGAGGGCCGCCTTGACCGCGGCGACGTCGGCGTCGCTGCGCAACGGCGGGTTCACCTTGAACACCGGGTCGTAGGAGGCGACCTCGGCGTCCGTCAGGGTGAAGTGATGAGGCGCCACTTCCGCGGTGACGGCCAGGCCGGAGGCCTTCGCCCCCCGGATCATCGCCAGCGAGCCGGCCGTGGACAGGTGAAGGAAGTGGACCCGCGCTCCCGTCAGGCGGGCCAGGGCCAGGTCTCGCATGAGCATGAGCTCCTCAGCCTCGGCCGGCTGCCCTGGAATACCGAGGCGGCTCGACCATTCCCCTTCGTGCATGTGACCCCCGCCGGCCAGCGACGCGTCCTCGCAGTGTTGCGCCAGCGTGACGCCCAGGGCGGATGCGTACTCCAAAGCGCGCCGCATGAGCCGAGCGTCCTGGACCCCGCTACCGTCGTCGGTGAAAAGCTTGACGCCGAGGGAGGCCATCTCGGCCATGGGCGCCAGGAGCCGGCCTTCCCGCCCCACGGTGATGGCGCCCGCCACCCGCACGTCGCAGCAGGACTCGGCGCCCAAGTCGAGGACCTGGCCCACGACGGCGGCGCTGTCGATCGTAGGCTCGGTGTTGGGCATGGCTACCAGCGCGGTGTATCCGCCCAAGGCCGCCGCCCTGGCCCCCGACGCGACGGTCTCGGCCTCTTCTCGCCCCGGTTCTCTCAAGTGAGCGTGCAGGTCGACCAACCCAGGAGCCACGACACAACCAGACGCTTCAAGGACGACGGTCCCCGCCGGCACCGAGGTGATTTTGGAGCCGACGGTGGCGATCACTCCCTCTTGGATCAGCACGTCGGCCGACCGGGAACCGGTCGAGTCGATGACCGTGCCGCCACGGATCACGACGGCGGAAGGGTTACGCAGCGGCAAGATCCACCCCCGATCCCAGAAGGAGGTACAGGACCGCCATCCTGACGGCTACGCCGTTGGCCACCTGGTTGGTGATCACCGACGCGGGCAAGTCGGCGACCTCGGCCGCGATTTCGACGCCCCGATTGACCGGTCCAGGGTGCATTATGAGCGCCCCTTCCGGTAAAAGGTCGGCCCGCTGCCGGGTGAGACCGTAGGTCGCGGTGTATTCACGCAGCGACGGAAGAAGCGCTTCGATCATCCGCTCCTTTTGCAGGCGCAGCAGGTAGACCACGTCGAGCTTGGGCAGCACCGACTCCAAGTCGTGGGATACGTCGACCGGCCAGCCCACCAGGGAAGCCGGGAGCAGCGTGGGCGGCGCCACCAAGGTGACGTGGGCGCCCAGGGCCGCGAACGCGATCACATCCGAACGCGCCACCCGACTGTGGCGGACGTCGCCGACGATGGCGATCCGCAGGCCTTGGAGGGTGGGCACCGACTTGATGCCGCGAGCGCGCTGTTGTTGCCGGATCGTGTAGCAGTCGAGGAGGGCCTGGGTGGGGTGTTCGTGCCAACCATCCCCGGCGTTGATCACCGAAGGGCCGTGCACCCAGCGGGAGACTTGCCATGGGACCCCCGACCCGCCATGCCGGACGACCACGGCGTCGATGCCCATGGCTTCGATCGTCTGCACGGTGTCCCGCAAGGACTCCCCCTTCTTGAGCGACGAGCTCGAAGACGAGAACGTCATGACGTCGGCGGACAACCGGCGGGCGGCCGTCTCGAAGCTCAGGCGGGTCCGGGTCGAGTCCTCGAAGAAGAGCGACACCACGGTCTTGCCCCGCAACGCCGGCACCTTTGGGATGGATCGGGAGCTCACTTCTACGAAACTGTCCGTGAGCTTCATCACCTCGTCGATTCCTTCTGCTCCCAGATCGGCGATCGACAACAGGTGGCGGCCGGCTCTCGGCTGGTCCGCTTGAGCAATGGTGGAGGGGGCGCCGGCGCTCCCGGTGGTCGTGCCGGTGGCGCTCGTTCCGGTGGTCGTGCCCACGGTCATTTACCCACGCTCATTTGGCTGTCACGTCCCCGATGACCACGCCGGCCTCGGTGGCGTCGACCATCTCGTCGCGTCGGGTGGGCAGGTTTTTGCCGACGTAGTCGGGCCGGATCGGCAGCTCGCGGTGACCCCGGTCGACCATCACGGCCAGCTGCACCGACTTGGCCCGGCCGTAGTCGGCCAACGCGTTGAGCGCCGCCCTGATGGTTCGGCCGGTAAACAGCACGTCGTCGACGAGGACCACGGTCCGGCCGGTCAGGTCCAGCGGTATCTCCGTCGTCGCCTCCGGCAGCACCGGCCGGAGGCCTATGTCATCCCGGTAGAAGGCGACGTCCAGGGTGCCCAGGGCGACATCGTCGCCGGTCACCTCTCCGATCACTTGGGCCAGCCGTTCGGCGATCCATACGCCGCCGGTCTGCAATCCCACCAACACCACGTCCGCCGTGACCGGGTTGCGCTCGATGATCTCGTGAGCCATACGCCAGGTGGCTCGACGCACATCCTCGCCATCCATGACCGTGGTGCGGGCAACAAAAACGCCCCCATATGGGGGCGCCAAGGCACGCTCACGTTTGGCCAACTGTCCTCCTCGGTCCGTGCCGGCCTCACTGGACCGGCTTCACGGCTCGAAGATCCAGTGTAGCCAACGGCCAGAGCAAACGTGCGAACCCCAAGCGGGGATCGTCGGGTCAGAGACGCTCGATTGGCTAGGGAAGCTCCCCGTTGGGCGTTCCGTCGCCCGCCCCGCCCCCACCCTCGTCGCCTCGCACCACGACGGCGATGGCGGCCAGGACCCCGTTGACGAACCGGCCGGACTCGTCGGTCGAGTACTGGGCGGCCAGGTCGACCGCTTCGGAGATGACCACGGCGGTCGGCACGTCGGGGTGCGACAGCAGCTCGAAGGTCGCCATGCGAAGCAGGGCCCGATCGACGGCCGGCATGCGGTCCATGACCCAGCCGATGGAGTGCGACGAGATCAGCGAGTCGATCCTTCCCAGCTCGAGCCCGACCCCCGATACCAGACCGGCGGCAAAGGCGTCCGGGGGCACCGGCAGCTCATCCAGCAACGCGACCGGTTCCACCCCTTTCGACTCCGCCTCGTACAGGAGCGACAGCGCCCGCTCGCGGGCCTCCCGGCGCGCTACCGGCTGCACGGTGGGAAGCCGCGGCAGCCGCACCGAGAACCCGGTGTCAAGTGCCGGCCCGGGTCAGGTACTCCCCGCTGCGGGTGTCGACCTTCACCCGGTCGCCGGTGTTGACGAAGAGTGGGACCTGGATTTGCAGGCCCGTCTCCAGTAAAGCCGGCTTGCGAGCGCCCGAGACCCGGTCCCCTTGAACCCCCGGCTCGGTCTCGGTGACGGTCAGCTCCACCGCGGCCGGGAGATCGACACCGACGATCTCGCCGTCGTAGATCTGTAGGACCGCCGAATCGCCCTCCTTGAGGTACGAGGCGGACGCACCCAGCGAGGCCCGGGCCGCGTAGGTCTGCTCATAGTCCGTGGTGTCCATGAACACATAGTCGTCACCGTCGAGGTACAGAAACTGCATGTCCCGCTTGTCGATCAGAGCTTGGTCGAGCTTCTCGTCGCCTCTGTAAGTGCGCTCGATGACAGCCCCGGTCCGTACGTTTTTGAGCTTGGTGCGAACGAACGCCCCGCCCTTGCCCGGCTTGACGTGTTGGAACTCGACGATTGAGAACAGTCCCTCGGGCAGGTTCAGAGACATCCCATTCTTGAGGTCGTTGGTAGAGACGGCAGGCATCAGGGGGCATCCTTCAGTGTGCTGGTGAGAGGTCGGCAGCCATCCTCGGTAACCACGACGGTGTCCTCGATGCGGACACCCCCGATCCCTGGCAAGTACACGCCCGGTTCGACGGTGACAACGTGGCCGACGGCCAGTGTATCGGTCGACACCGACGACAAGGAGGGGGCCTCATGGATTTCGAGACCCACGCCGTGTCCGGTGCCGTGCACGAAGTTCTCGGCCCAGCCGGCATCAGCGATCAACGAACGGCAAGCCTGGTCGACGTCGACACATGCCGCGCCCGGCCTGACCGCCGCCACACCGGCGGCTTGGGCTGCGAGCACGACGTCGACGGCCTGGCGCAGCACGGGGTCGCCCAACCCGTCCACCCACACCGTCCGGGTCATGTCGGAGTGGTAGCCCTCGAAGAGGGCCCCGAAGTCCAGCACGATCGGCTCGGACCGTCCGATCTGACGCGAACCAGGCCGGTGATGGGGCTTGGCCGCATTCGGACCGCTGGCGACGATCGTTTCAAAGGATGGCGCCGTCGCCCCCAAAACGCACATTTCAAAGTCCAGCAGCCTGCCGAAATCGGCCTCGGTCAGGCCCTCGGCCAACCGTCCGCGCACCGCGGACAGGGCTTCGTCGGCTATTCGAGCCGCTGCGGCCAGGCGGTCCAACTCCCCCGCGTCCTTGATCCGGCGCAAACCTTCGACCAGCCCAAGAGACGGGGTCAGCTCGATCCCCGGGAACCATTTCTCGGCGAACGCCCGCTGCCGGGCCCACGAAACGTGGTCGGCCTCGAGCGCCAGGCCCACCACGCCGCTGCCCGCCACGACGGCCCTGCCGCGCTCGGCCTGCCCGGCTGCCGGGCACACCTCGATTCGAGCGCCCACCCCGGCCGACGCAAGCTGCTCAGCCGCTTGTGTCCCGTAGCGACCGTCTGTCAGTAGGACGGCCTCGTCCGGGAGCACGAACAGCATCCCGGCCGAACCGGCGAAACCCGTGAGGTACCGGACGTTGGTGAGGCTGGTTACCAGCAAGGCGGGCGGCTGGTCGGACTCGACCATGGATTGTCGCAGCCGGGCCAGCCGGTCGCTGACCTGCATAGATGCGATCACGGTCGCTTACAGTACCTGGGTGTTTACTCGTCGCTTTCAGGGACGGCACCGTCGCTTCGGCGTGGGCTCCCTCGCTCGGTCTGGCGGCCGCCCACAGTGACGACACTGTTGATCGTGGCGGCGGTGCTGTACGGCGTCATGATCGGTTCCTTCTTGAACGTGGTGATCTATCGGGTACCGCTCAAGAAGTCCATCAGCAAGCCGCGGTCCGCCTGCCCCCAGTGCGACAACCCGATCGCGCCTAGGGACAACATCCCGATCGTCTCGTGGCTGTTCCTACGCGGTAAGTGCCGCCATTGCGGACTGCCGATTTCCGTTCGGTACCCTTTGGTAGAGGCCCTGACGGGTGGGCTGTTCGTCCTGGTCGCCTTGCGCTTCGGCTGGAGTTGGACGCTGCCCGCGGAAGTCATCTTCGTCTCGGGTCTGGTGGCGCTCGCCTTCACCGACCTCGACCACCTACTCCTCCCCAGGGCCATCGTGTACCCCGTCTCCGGGTTGGTCGCAGCCGCGCTACTCGTGGCCGCGGCGGCGCAGGGAAGCTGGCACCGCTTGCTCATCGCGGCGATATGTGCGGCCGTCGAGTTCGCCTTTCTGTTCTCCATCCACTTCATCAGCCCGCGGTCCATGGGCTTCGGTGACGTGCGCTTCGGGCCGCTGATCGCTTTGGCGCTCGGTTGGTTGGGATGGCGCTACGCATTCGTGGGCTTCATGGCCGCCAACCTCACCGGTGCTGCCGTCGGCCTCGCCCTCATCGCGGCCGGGCGGACCGGGCGCAAGACTCCGATCCCTTTCGGAGTGTTCCTGTCGCTTGGCGCCGTGCTGGCCATCGCGTTCGGCGGCCTCATCCCGGCCAACCTGAGATAGCTACCTGTCGAGCAGGTCCGCTACCGCTTCGATGGCCAACCGGTAGCCGAGTCCGCCCAGCCCGGAGATGCTCCCCGTGGCGACGGGGCCCACTACCGACGTGCGCCGCCACGGTTCCCGGGAGTCGGGGTTCGACAGGTGCAGCTCGATCACCGGTCCGTCGAAGGCGGCCAGGGCGTCGTGCAGCGACCAGCCGTAGTGGGTCAACGCGCCCGGGTTGATCACGATGGCCGCGGCCCGGCCTCGAGCGGAGTGAATCAGCTCGACCAGGGCACCCTCGTGCTGTGACTGGTGGTGTTCGATGACCAGTCCGTGGCGCGCCGCGCACTCGACAGCGGTGGCGACGTGGTCGTCCAGGGTGTGGGGGCCGTAGACGTCGGGCTCTCGCTCGCCCAGCAGATTGAGGTTCGGTCCCGATAGGAGCATGACGAGGGCGGCCCCACCGCCCTGGCCGGAGGTCACGTCAACACCTCGGCCAGCGTCGCTGACACCGCATCGTCGCCCACCCCGTCGACGACTTCGAGTCCGTTGGGCCCATCGAGCACGAAGGTCATCCCCGCAGCCGATGCCTTCTTGTCACGGGCCATCACGGTGATCAGCTCCGCCGCTTCCAGGCCGGGCGGTGGGCGCAACGGCAGGTCGTAGGAGGCGACCAGCGCCTCGTGTTCCGCTACCCGCTCGTCGTCGACGCGCCCCAAGCGGCGGGCCAGCCGGGCCGCAAACACCAGGCCGATGCCGACCGCCTCTCCGTGGCGAAGGTCGTAGTGGCTCGTCGTCTCCAGGGCGTGGCCCAGCGTGTGCCCGTAGTTGAGCAAGACCCGCCGGCCCGACGCCGACTCCCTTTCGTCGTCGCCCACGATGGAAGCCTTGCACGCCACGCAAGCGGCTATGGCGTCTTCCAAAGCCAGGTCCCTAAGTCCCGACACCCCGAGGAAGGCGTACTTGGCCATCTCGCCGAGCCCGCTTCGGTACTCCCGAGGCGGAAGGGTGGTCAGCGTCTCGGTGTCGCAAACCACGGCCGCGGGTTGCCAAAATGCCCCAACCAGGTTCTTCCCTTCCCGGAGGTTGACGCCCGTCTTGCCGCCTATGGCCGCGTCGACCTGGCCGAGCAGGGTGGTCGGCACGTGTACCACCGGGATCCCGCGGTGGTACACGGCGGCGGCGAAGCCGGCGACGTCGGTGACCAGTCCCCCGCCGACGGCAACCACGACGTCGCCTCGATGCAGCCCCCACCTGGCAAATCCGCGGCACAGCTGCTCGACCGACTCGAGGTTCTTGGCCTCTTCGCCGTCATCGACGTAATAGCTGCGCTGTTCGACTCCACAGTCCACGCTCCACGGGATCGCTTCCTGGGTCACCACGACGGCTCGGGTGGCGCCGACCGGTATCAACTCGCCCAGGTGGTGCCTGGCGCCGGCGCCGACCAGCACTGGATAGGACCGGTCGCCGAGATCCACTATGACCTCATGCATATGTGACGCCCCCTCGGGCATCGACCGCATCCGCTATGCGCGCCGCCACCAGCGGAGGTGCGAGGCGGTCTACGTCGAACACCAAATCGGCGAGCTCCTGGTAGATCGGCGCCCGCTGTGCGGACAGGCGGGCCAGGGCGGCCGCGGGACCGCCTTCCAGAAGCGGTCTACCCCTGCCGGAGCCGACCCGGACGGCCAAGGTCGCCACCTCGGCGCGGAGCCAAACGACCAGTCCGGCGGCACGGATTAGAGCCCGGTTGTCGGGATCGAGCACGGCTCCCCCCGCCACCGACACGACGGTCGGATCGACCGAGGCGCACGCCTGGGCCAGGACCTTCGACTCCTCGGCCCGGAACGCAGGCTCGCCGTCCGCCTTCCATATCTCCGGCACCGTGCGCCCCGTCTGACGCTCGATCTCGTCGTCGCTGTCGAGGTAGGGCCACTGCAGGCGCTCAGCCAGCAGCCGACCGGTCGTGCTCTTGCCGGCGCCCATCATCCCGATGAGCAGGACACGGGTCGGTTGGCTCACGGGCGTTCGGTCAGGAGGCCGTCCAGGTAGGCGCCGTGGTTGCGGATTACCTCCGCCATCGAGTCCCCTCCGAACTTGCGCATGGCCTCCCCGGCGACCACCAAGGCCATCATCGTCTCGGCCACCACGCCCATCGCCGGTACGGCGGTGACATCCGTGCGTTCTTTGAAAGACACGGCTTCCTCCTTGGTCACCACGTCGACGGTCTTGAGCACGGGCCGGTTTAGGGTTGCGAGCGGCTTCATGGCCACCCGCGCCACTACCGGCTGGCCGTTGCTCATGCCTCCTTCGATGCCACCGCTCCAGTTGGACTCTCGTGCGTAGTCTTCGGACTGCCCGTCCCAGGTGATGGCGTCGTGCGCCTCCGAGCCCCGGCGCCCCGCCACGTCCACGGCGTCGCCGATCTCCACGCCCTTGACAGCCTGGATGCTCAGAAGGGCTTGAGCCAGAAGGCCGTCCAGGCGGCGGTCCCAGTGCACGTGGCTTCCGAGCCCGACCGGGACCCCGTAGCCGATCACCTCGACCACGCCGCCGAGCGAGTCGCCCGCTTTGGCCGCGGCCTTGATCTCGGCCACCATGGCTTGTTCGGCTTCGGCGTCGAAGCATCTGACTTGCGACTCATCGACCAGCTGCAAGTCCGTCAGACCAGGCCTCCGCGGGGACTTCGACACCACCGGTCCCATCTGGACCACGTGGCTGACGATCCCGACGCCCAGTTCCTGCAGGAAGGCTTTGGCGACGGCGCCGGCCGCCACCCTCGCCGCTGTCTCGCGAGCCGAAGCCCGCTCGAGCACGTCTCGGGCGTCGGTGAAGCCATACTTCTGCATGCCGGGCAGGTCGGCATGCCCGGGACGAGGCTTGGTCAGCGGCTTCTCAGTGTGCCCGGGGGCCGGGGACATCTCCTGCTCCCACTTCGGCCACTCCGTGTTGCCGATCTCGATGGCGACGGGAGAGCCCAGGGTACGGCCGTGACGGATCCCGCCGAGCAGCGTCAGCTCGTCCTGCTCGAAGCGCATGCGCGGACCCCTACCGAAGCCGAGACGCCGCCGGGCCAGCTCGGCCTGGATCTGCTCGACCGTGACGGCCAAGCCGGCGGGCAGGCCCTCCAGGATTACGACCAGGCCCTTCCCGTGCGATTCACCGGCGGTGAGGAAGCGCAACACGAACCCAATGGTACTGGGAGCGCGGTACGGCGATCAGGCTGCCGAGGCCACCGGCGCTCAGTTGGCTTGCTTGATGTACTCCACCGTCACGCCGTTGGCCGGGAGGGCCACGGTCGTGGAGGTGGTCGACGTGGTGGTGCTGGACGGTGGAAGGGTCGTCGTGGGGGTGTTGGTGGTGTTCGGTCCCACGGTCACCTTGGCCAGGTCAGCGGTGGCCAGCGTGCCGATGATTGCAATGTGGACACCGCTCTCGGTGAACACGCCTCCACTCGAGCTCTGGTAGTCACCCGTGAGGGAGAGGACCGGGAGAAGAGCGGAAGAGACGTTGCCGGCAACCGCTCCGATCAGCCCCCCGGCGCCCGTGATGGCGGTGACGATCGCAGGCAGCAGGTTGGTTGGCGTGGTCATGACTCCGGGGAGGTTCAGCGGGAGGGTGGCGCTCAGCAACCCTCCGAGCAGGGTGACCGTCACTGAGGCGGAAACGAAGGAGGCCTCGCCGGACGGCGAAGTGCCTCCGGAATTGTCAGTGGCCCAAGAGCTCACGCCGTCGAACTTGAGGGTCAGGCCCCCCACGACAGCTCCTAGTGGCGTGGCGAGACCCGGAAGCCCGAGGAGGTTGAGAGATACGCCGGTAGACGCTGCGCTCGGCGTGCACGGGCCGCTGGAGCTGCCACCTGTGAGGGTGCCTCCGCCCGCCAGGAGTCCTGCGCACCCGTAGGAGGAACCGTCGGTGTTGGCCTCCGCGACCTGGCTGGCGAGGGTCGCGCTCAGGAAGTTGTCCGCACCGGGGATCGAGACCGTGGGTTGAACCGTGACCGCGCTGTTCGAACCCGAGCCGTTGTTGGTGGCCGAGGTGGGAGGGGAACTGATACCCAACGCCACCGTGCTGCCCAACAGGGCCAGGTTGATGGCCTGAGCCGACGCGTTCGAGCTGTAGGTCGACGGAGCGACCGTGGTCGTGGTGGTGGTCGGTACGGTCGTGGTCGTGACCGTGACCGTCGAGTTGCTGTCGTTTACCGACGCCAATGCTTGGAGGGTCCTACCACCGCTGAGACCGGACGATTGCGATCCAACCGTGGAGCCCGACGACTGGACCAAGACGTACCAAGGGTCCAGACCGCTCGGAACCGAGAAGGTGTGAGAGGACGAACAGGAAATTAGGTTCGCAGGTATGGCCGACGTCTGCGCCCCTGGGTCAGACATGGACAGGGTGTAAGAAGCGACGCCGGCGGCGTCGACGGCAGAGGCCACGGTGACCTGGCTGTTGGCGCACGGGACCTGCGTCCCAGCAGTGGCCGTGGTCAGATTGCGGAGGATGGCCAGCTCGGCTTGTATCCCGGCGTCGGCGGCGTCCGCGGTTTGTATCAGGTTTCGACCCTGCGCCGTCTCCGACAGGCTGCCGACAGTCTGCTGGACGGCCGCGGTCGTGAGTCCCACGACGACGATCACACACATGAGCACCGCCAGCATGGCCATTCCGACATCCCGATCCGGCCCTCGAAGCTTGAAAGACCGTTTCGCAACAGACAGAAAGCTCACGCAACGTTGTTCGACCGGTTCTCTCGGGACCTTTTGCACGAGCCCACGAAAGGCGGTGACATCGTTCCGGAATCTGCGGTTAAGGCCCCTGGTGACCCTTTCGCGTGGGGCGACTGGGTCGATGTGCGCTTTCCCAAGCGTCACGAGAGCGAGCAGGCTCCCAGGGTGGAAACGGGTGACGCCATGTCGCCGGCCGACAGCGTCTCGTTGATCGACACTCCATTGGCATCGGCTGGGCCGGACGTCTGATTGACGGTGAAGCTGATGGAGACGAGGCCGTCGTAGGGAGCGCTGGCTCCGCTGAAGGACAGGTTGGACACGCCCCTGGCTATCACCGAGGTGGCCGTTTGGCTGGTCTGCTCAGTGAGGTTCCCGCCGGACCACGACCACGCCGTGCAGGTGATCGGAAGCTCGTTGCTAGACCCGTTCGTCACATACAGGGTGCTTCCCGAGCCGGCAATCGCGACCCAACTGGCAAAGCGAATGTTGGTGTCGAGCTGGTCCAACACGCTCTGGGCGGCTGCGTTGTTGATCGATCGGGCGGTGCTGGTCGTCAACGCCCGGTTGGCGCTGATTAGCCACGTAAAGGCCGCGAAAAGGACGAGTGCCGCTATAGCCATGGCTACCACCAGCTCGAGCAGGCTCATCCCTTCCTCACGGGGGGCCTGAGTCCCTAAGGGCTCGCCACGAAGCAACTTGGAACAGCTCCTCATCCACGACCGTTCCTTATGTCGACGCATTGCGTCGAGTTGCTTCGTGGCGAGCCCTAGCTGCACTGCGCGTCGCCCTTGGTGCAGCTCGTGAGTTCCGTCGTCGTGACGACGTGGTCCGAGAGGCCGTTGCGGAACGGGTGGGCCCAGCTGACCACCACCGTCGCGGTTAGCGGCGTCGTGGTCGTCCCCGCCAGGTAGGAGGTGGGCGTCGTGCCATTTGTGGTGCCGGTTATGTAGACGTCGACCGCATAGTTGGAGACGCCCACCCGGTAACACGCCTGGTGGGGAGATATCGGCGCCGGGCTCGATATGGCTTGTGCGACAGGCGGCGTCGCCGTGATGGTCTGCGTCAGGCAGGTAGGATCCTGCCAGCCCACCGAGGAGCAAGCCTGGGTTCCGACGATGGAGCCGATGTCGATCGGGATTCCTTCGAAGCAGTCGCCGCCGGTGATGTTGGGGTCCTGGGTAAAGGTCGGGTCTGGGCTGCTCACGGGGTTCATCCCCTGCTCGATGGTTGTCCACGGCAGCGCCCTGACCTCCTCGATCGTCTCGTTGGCCAGGTTGGTGGCCTCGGACCTCTGCCTGGCGTATGCCGTATCGGCGAGAGAGCTCACCAGGACGAACGTGAGGCTGAAAGCGACCGTGACGAGGACGAGCATGGCCATCACCACCTCGATCAGAGTGAACCCGTGTTCATCCGGGTCACTCAGACCGCCAGGCCGCGGCATGACTAGCTTCCGAATGGATCGCGGCTGCTGACTGGTACTCCGCCAGGCACCGTGGTCGGCGCGGTCTTGATGGTCACTGCAGATCCATTGCCAGTCGTTGGATTAGCGGTCGGCAAGATGGCATGTACAGCCGCTGGTGCTCCCGAGGATCCCGACGTCGACTTGTGAAGCTCCTTGGTCCACAGCATGTATCCGGCGACCACGACGAGGACGGCCAGGACCACGATGATTGCGTTGCGCTGCCAGGCGGGAACTGGACTCTTGGTTGCGTCGATCATGTCAGTCCTCGTCAGGGGTTGGAATCGTTGACGTAGAAGATGCGGGCGCTGATGTTGGCGGAGAGCTTGGATCCGCCGCCACTGAGATTGAGGCTGTCGATGACCAGCGTGCGAGGCATGTTGGCCAGCTGCGACAGGAAGGCCGTGATCTGGCCGTACGATCCGGATGCGATCAGGGACAACGTGATCGAAGGCGGCCCCGATGTTTGCGCTCCACTCGTCGACGGACCGGTCGGAGTCGAAGGTCCAACCGACGAGAGGGTGGCGCCGCTGTTCGTCGCCGCCCGGTGGAGCTGAACGAGAGCGGTGGCCAGTGACGGATCCTCCGGGATGGCGGCCTGGAGCGTGGCCAGCCGGGCCGTGTCGAGTGGGATCTGCTTCTGCAACGCTTGCAGCTGGGCGATCTGGCCGTTGAGCTGGGTGGTCTTCTGCCCGGCTGCTATCTCGGCCCTGTGGGCGCTAGCAAGCTTCTGGGTCGCAGGGTGGAACAGGGCTACGTACCAGAGGCCTACGAGCACGAGGGCCGCGACAGCCGCAACTGCTGCGATGTGGCGGGTGGTCGTCGTCATTGTTGGACCGCCTTGGATCGGCTGCTCTCGGCGAGGGGGGTCAGGTTCGAGGTGGAGGAGAAGGTGACGTTGCCGCCGTTGGCGTTGGTGACTATCCCCGAGACCCAGGTGTCAGTCAACGACTGATCGCGCTTCAACCCATCCAACCAGGCCGCGACCGCCGGCAGGCCGCCCGTGCCCAGGACCGTGAAGGAGAGGGTGCCGACTCCCGGGGTGGAAGCCGAGCTGGTGGTCTGGCTCGAGCTGGAAGCCTCGGTCCGGGTTGCGGATATCGACGAGAGCGTCAGGTTGCTGGGCATGACGGCTGCGAGCTGGCCGATTAGTCGGAGCCAGTCGATGTCGCCCTGCAGGGCGGTCACGACCACGCTGGCCTGAGCCGAAACCTTTTCGTGTACAGCTGTCACCGCTTGCAGCTGGTCCACATAGGAGGTCTTTGCGGCGACTTGCTGCTGGTCCTCGTGAACTCGGTGCTGGGCGCTGTTGACCTGTACCAGCTGGGCCCCGCCGGCGACCGCGAGGACACCGGCCAGACCGGCGACACCGCATGCCGCGAACGACATGAGCCGCCTGGCTCGGCGGGCGGTCGCCACTTCCTCGGGCAATACCGACAGGCGGATAAGCGGGGATCCCACCGGCCAGAGAGCCAGCCCGATCGCGGTGGTGGCGCTGGCCGCGGAGCGGCTCAACTCGTCCGGTTCGAGGCCCAGGTCGGCGACCGTCAACGACGAGAAAGGATCGATCTGTCGCACTTCGACCGAAAGGCTCCCGCCGATGGCGGCCACGAGCCCTTCGGTTTGCGAGGCACCCCCGGTTATGAGCAGCCGGCTGATGACGGTTCCTTCGGCCTGAGCCGTGAAGAAGTCGATGGTCGCTCTGACGTCCTCGGCGAGATCGCGCAGCTCCACGGACATGGCCTTGCGGGCCTGGGCCACTTGAGGGCTCCCGGCCGGGACCGCCCCCCGCTTGAGGCGCTCCGCCAGAGCGAGCTCGAGGTGCAGGGTGTTGGCGATGGTCTCGGTGAGGTTCGACCCTCCGACGGTCAGGCTGCGGATGAATCGGGGGACGCCGCCCTCCCGTACGGCAACCGTCGTCAGCTCGGACCCGATGGATACCAAGACTTCTACGCCGCCGGGGCCGTCGCCATCGGATTCGGGGGGCACCGCTCGCATCAGGGCGAGGGGCGTGGCGTCGATGGCTGAGGCGCTCAGCCCGGCACCTTTCAGGGCGGCTAGCTGGTTCCTCAGCAGCTCCCGGTGGGCGGCGACCACGAGGATGCGAGAGGTCTGGCGACCGTCTCGGCCCTTGCTCTGCCCCGGCTCGAGGATGCTGAAGTCGAAGGTGGCGTCCTCGATCGGGATCGGGATGAGCTCCTGCGAGTCGAACTTGAGGGCCGACCGCAACTCGTCTTCGTTGACTCCTTGAACCTCGGCTTGGCGCACGAACACGCGAGGCCCCGATACGCCCAGGACCACTCTGGTCTCGCTAAACCCGCCTTCTTGCCATAGGCGTTGCAGCGCCGCGCTCACCCCCGGGATGTTGATGATGTCTCCGTCGACCACGTATCCGGTGGGCAAGCCAACCTGGGCGTACCGGCGGAGCACCCGGCGCCCCTGGCTGGTGTCTATCTCGGCGGCCCGAACGGCCGACGATCCGATGTCAAGACCGACGGTTACTGAGTCCACGATGTCTCTCCCGCTGCGCGTGCAGTACTCATCTCTTTGGATGTATCGGCTCCTCGCGGGTGTTCTTGATCCAAACGTAATTGCGCCGGGCGGGCCCGACACCTGCTGGAGACTTGCCACGCCGTAATGGCGAGCAGGATGGCCTCGCCCACCCACCACCAGGTGGACGAGGAGCTGTTGCTCCTGGGAGTAGCCCACAAGATGGCGGCCACAGGGCAAATCCAGTCGCGCCAAGAAACCTTGCCGGTAACGGCCAGTCCGACGCAGCCGGCCAGGAGCAGGCCCGGCGAGAAGTAGTACGAGTAGCTGATCGCTTCGAATAAGGGGCGCAAGCCCAGGACGGCGGCCATCGAAACCAGGATCCCCGCGGTATCCCGCGCCCGGCGGAACCGCCACGCCAGCGCGGAGGCGATCAAGAGACCGACGGTCCGGCTCACTTGGGACGTCTTGCTCCCGAGCCACGACTCGTAAAAGGCGGCGTGACCCTGGGTGCGCCCTACCAGGTTGGCGGGGGAGAACAGCGCTTTGGAGGCGTCGCTCCAGTCCGAGCCCAGCACGAGCAGCACGAGGGCCCCTGGCAAGGCGCAGGCCGCCACGAGGCTCTTGAGCCGTCGACCGCGAGGAGCCGAGAACACCACAAACGGGATGAGCGGCAGCGCCCACTGCTTAGAGGAAATGGCCACTGAAAGGAGCAAGGCGGCCCGGATCTGGTCTCCCGCCATCATTCGGCGGGCGGCGTGCAAAACGAACGTCAGAGCAATGACGTCTTCGAAGTGGCCCCACTCGAAGCACGGCACGAGGACGACGACCACGGCCAGCAGCTGCACGGCCCACAGGCGGCTCCTGAGCCCGAGGTCCCAAGCCATCCTCCGGACTGCATTCAACAGGAAGATCCCGAAAATCAGGCTGTAAGGGCCTACGAGGAGCCAAGCGCTCGGATGCGGCACCGCGAACGGAGACCCTTCCACCAGCCCGAAGTGGTCGACGAGTCCCGAGATGGGTGCCATCACGATAAAGGAAAGCGGCAGGGCGTAGGCCTGGGTGCCTTCGTAAACGTGTCCGAGGGCGCCGTTCCACACGTAGCGCCCGGCGTCCACGGCCAACCAGATGTCGACGGGCTGAGTCCAGGCCTTCGTGTGGTACAGGTAGCCCGCCAGGTAGAGGCTGTAGATCATGGCGAGGACTCCGAAGCCGATACCGATCATCAGAGACGACGACCAGGGCCGGGCGTCTCGCTGCATCGCCACATTCAGGTCAGGCCCGGTTGCGGCCCTGCGGGTTGCCAACATCGACCTTCGCTCCTAACTAAAGCCTCAAAAGAACAGAGAGGGACGGAGGTCGGGACCCCGCCCGAAAGGCGGGGTCCCGACCAGTCCGGTTTGCTGCTAGCTCCCGAAGATGGGGCTAGAAGCTGGTGGACCAGGTGCTGGCCGTGGCAGCAGCCGAGCCGGCTGTCGCCGCTGCGGCGGGCGCTGTCGGCGAGGTGCAGGCCGTGGCACTACCGAGAGGCGCCATGTAATACGACGTTCCCTCGAAAGTGGTGTCGGACGGGTCGTTGACCTGGGCGATACTCCAACAATTACTGTCCTTGCCCTGCGCCGTGATAACCACGATCTGGCCGGAGTCGGACGTGACCGCCAGGACCGAGTTCGGCACCGTGTTGTTGACCGTCGTGGTGGTCACCCAGTTGAGGCTGGGCTCGATGCTCTGCAGGCTGGTGCCGAAGGCCTGGGTGTTGGTCCAGCTGGTCTGCTCGGCCGTGAGGGCGTTGCGCAGGTTCGACTGGGCCGCCCTGGCGTTGGCCGCATTACGGGCCCCGAGGAAAGTCGGGATCGCGATGGCCAACAGGATGGCGATGATAAGGACCACGACCATGAGCTCGATGAGGGTGAAGCCCTCTTCCTTGTCACGCTCGAGACGCTGCTTGATAGCAGTCAGCATTTTGATTTTGCCTTTCGGTTCGGGATTTGGCTGCGAGCCTGCTTTCGAACCCCTCACCCCCGACCCGGAAAACCGGACCGAGTGCTCCAGGCAACCCGGCTGACCCTCGCCTTGCGGCATCGGGCCCCGTGGCTTTGCGTCACCGCCTTACGACGGCTTTGCCTTTTTCTCGAGCGCTGCTCGCATCCAAAGAATCGGGCGGCGTATACCCGAACCTGAGCGGCTTTCTTTACCTTCTTCTCAAGAAGGTGCTGAATGCCGGGAAACGCACCACTTCCTATGGCCCGCCGGCAAGAGTCGTGCTGGTTGCCGTGGGGGCCGTGGTCGAACTGGACGGAACCGTGGTCGTCGTGGTCGTGGTCGTGGTCGTGGTCGTGGTCGTGGTCGTGGTCGTCCCGTTGCCGCCGATCGCTATCGGTGTGGTGGAGCCGGGTTGCGGTTTCCAACCTGGGGGCGGTTTGGGCTGCGACGGCACCGGTCCGGGTGTGGGCACCACGACCGGTTGGGCCGGCTGGGCCTCCGAAGGCGGCTGGTGGGGTGGGACCGGGGTTCCGGGCGCGTGAACGCGGCCGAACCCGGCCAGATCGGACCACCAGATCGAGCTGACCTGCACAACCGTCCCGGTGTGGGGGGCGTTGATCATCAGCCCGTCACCGATGTATATGCCCACGTGGTGGATATCGGTGGTGCCGTAAAACACGAGGTCACCGGGCAGCAGCTGCGACAGCGGGACCGGGATGGTCCAGGCGTCCTGATCAGCGGCCACCCTGGGGATCGACACGCCTGCGGCGCGCCAGACGTACTGGGTGAGCCCGGAGCAGTCGAAGGAGTCGGGACCGGTGGCGCCCCAAACATAGGGCTTGCCCAGCTCGGCAAAGGCCCACGTCAGCGCCACCGGAGTGGTCGAAACCGGCGGCGGCACGGGCTGCTTGGGGGTGAACTGCAATGCCGACGCCGACAGCAGCTCTCGTCCCGCCTGGGACGCCAGGGCCACGTGGTCGGCTTCGACTTGCGCCGCCGACGCCTTGGATATCGACGACAGCTCGGACTGAAGGCGTCCAGCCTCGGATTGCTCGGCGGCCAAGGCCGAGGCGGCTTTCTTGGCGGCCTTGTCGGCCTGCTTCTGAGCGGACTTGGCCTGCCCGAGGGCCTGGGTGAGGTCTCGCTGGTCCTGGAACCGCGAGGCTAGGACGCCGTAGGGACCGAGGGCCGATTCGGCGTAGTCGCTGGCATACAGCAGGGCGGGGCCGGCGTTGGCGTTGACGGTCAGCGAGGTAGGTCCTTGGGTGTAGAGAAACATGACGGCGGCTTTGATCGCCGAGTCGGTGCTGTCGAAGGCCGCCGTGGCCTCGGCCGCAGTCTGCAAGGCGGCGTCTGCCTCGGCGTTGGCCGCTGTTGCCGCCGCGCCGGCTTTTTGAGCTACGGAGGCGTCGGAGTCCATTTTCGCCTGGGTGGCCGCAATGGCCGTGGCCAAAGCGGAGGTGTCTATCCCGACCGAGCTGAGCTCGATGGCGTTGGCCAGCAACGCTTGAGGGCTCTGACCATCGGTGATGGCCGGACTCACCTTCGGGATGGGCGGCAACGTCGTGGTGGTGGTCGTGGCACCTGCGCCGGGCTGGGAGGGCCCCGTTCCCGCGAATGCCTGACCCGAAACGGCCCCGACCGCGACCAGGGTGCAGGCGACCAACAAAGCGTGCCGCGTCCTCGGCCCGGTGCCCCTGGTCCCCATCGTCGCAGAGTCTCGCATACAGATATCCCCTTATCGGCGCGCCGCAGCACCCGTGTGAGGTCCTTATGCCCCCCGGACCGCCACGACCAGCTTCGTCAGCGACTCCTTGGCATCACCGAAGAGGAGGACGGTGCGGGGGTCGTACAGGAGTTCGTTGTCCACGCCCGAGAAGCCTGGTCGCATGCTTCGTTTCAAGAAGATCACGTGGGCCGATCGGTCGACGTCCAGGATCGGCATTCCGTACAGAGGGCTGGCCGGGTTGTCCCGGGCCGCCGGATTGACGACGTCGTTCGCACCCACCACGAGCGATACATCCGCGGACGGGAACTTGGCGTTGGCCTCGTCCATCTCGTCGAGCGCCTCGTAGGGAACGTCGGCTTCGGCGAGGAGGACGTTCATGTGGCCGGGCATGCGGCCGGCCACGGGATGGATGGCGTAGGCGACTTCGACCCCCCGTTCCTCCAAGAGCCGGGCCAGCTCCACGACGGCGTGCTGCGCTTGAGCCACCGCCAAGCCGTAACCAGGGACGATGATCACCCGGTGCGAGTAGGCCAGAAGGATCCCGATATCGGTCGCGTCGGCGGAGCGCACGCTCCGAGCCCCGGATCCGCCGGCAAGTAGCTCGGTCGATCCGGCCGTGGCCAACCCCCCGAAAATGATGTTGGGCAGCGAGCGGCCCATGGCGTCGCTCATCATCTTTGTGAGCAGGGCCCCCGACGTTCCGACCAGCGTGCCGGCCACCACCAGGATCAGGTTTCCGAGAGCGAACCCGTCGGCCGCGACGGCCAGACCGGTCAGAGAGTTGAGCAGAGAGATCAGAACTGGTGTGTCAGCCCCACCGACCGGAAGGCAGATCCCAGCCCCCAAGGCAAGAGCGAGCCCGGCCACGATCAGCAGGGCGACGATGTGTGGAGCCGCCACCCCCCAGCCGGCCGCCCCGAGGATCCCCACCACGATGAGCCCGTTGATGGCGCGCTGGCCCGAAAAGGTGATCGGCTTGCCGGTCATCAACTCCTGGAGCTTGGCGAACGCGACCAGGCTGCCCGCGAACGAAGCCCCGCCTATGGCAACTCCGAGCATGATCTCGGCCACGTGCGCCGTCGCCGGGTGAGCGGATTGCACGTGCAGGAAGTCGACCACCGACACCAGCGCAGCCGCCCCGCCGCCCACCCCGTTGAACACGGCGACGAGTTGGGGCACGGCGGTCATTCGGACCAGGCGGGCTGCCGGCGCTCCGATGGCGGTACCCACGATCATCCCGATCGGAATGATGCCGTCCGGGCCGGCATGTCCATCGACGACGGTGAGACCGACGGCTATCACCATGCCGCCGACTCCGATCAAATTGCCCCAACGGGCCCGCCGGGGCGAGCTCAAGGCCTTGAGGGCGACGATGAAGCAGACGGCGGAGACCAGGTAGCCTCCGACCAGCGCATTGTTGGACAGTGTGGCCGCCGTCAACTCGACCCATCCGGCGGCCGTTCCGCCCTGTCGCGGTGGTGGTCACGGTCCCGACCCTTGAACATCTCCAACATCCGATCGGTCACGACCACCCCTCCGACGATGTTGAGGGTGGCCAGGACGATGGCGGCCAGAGCCAATCCGATTTGGAGGGGCCCGTGGGCCAGGTCGGCGATGACCATCGTCCCCACCAGGATCACCCCGTGGATGGCGTTGCTCCCGGACATCAGTGGAGTGTGGAGGATGCTCGGCACCTTCGAGATGACTTCGTATCCGAGGAAGGCGGCCAGGACGAACACCACGAGGATGTTGAGGTCGCCGCTGATCACTTGGCTGCTCCTTCCATCAGTCGGCGGGTCGGCTCGTGGCGTACCTCGCCGGCCGAGGTCACGCAGGTGGCGACGACGATTTCATCCTCGATGTCCGGGCTCACCTCGCCATCGTGCACCAGCAGCTTCACGAAATTGCTCACATTGCGGGCATAGAGGGAGCTCGCCGAAGTGGCGACATCAGAGGCCAGGTCGCCGGCTCCCACGATCGTCACCCCTCCGAAGCAAATGTCGGACCCCTCGACGGTCAGCTCGCAGTTTCCTCCGGACGGCGCCGCCAGGTCGACGATCACCGAGCCCGGGCGCATGGCTTCGACCATCGACGCCGATATGAGCTGCGGCGCGGGCCGGCCGGGAACGGCCGCGGTGGTAATGACCGCGTCGGACGCGGCGACGGCATTGGACAGGAGTTCCTGCTGACGGACGGTGAACTCTTCGGTCTGCTCGGCGGCATAGCCGCCCGCACCCGATTCGGCCATCAACGGAAGCTCGATGGCCACGGCTCCGAGGCTTCGAATCTCCTCGGCAGCCTCGGGCCGAACGTCGTAGCCGCTTACAGACGCACCCAGCCGCCTGGCCGTTGCGATGGCCTGAAGGCCCGCCACCCCTGTGCCGACGACCAGGACTCGGGCTGGAGGAACCGTACCGGCGGCCGTCATCATCATCGGCATGACTCGCCCCAGCCGCCCGGCGACCACGACAGCCGCACGGTAGCCCGACACCCCTGCTTGGGAGCTCAAGGCGTCCATGACCTGAGCCCGGCTCGTTCTCGGAACCAGGTTGAAGGAAAAGGACGTGACGCCGCGATCTCGCAGCACCTCGATGACGTCGACAGACCAAGCCGGGGGCAACAGGGTGAGGAGGGCACATCCGATCCGGATGTCGCTGACCGCCTCTACGTTGGGCGGCCCGACCATGACGACCAGGTCAGCGGTGGCGATGGCGTCAGCACGGGTGGCCGCGACGGTCGTACCGGCCGCGCTATAGGCAGAGTCGGGGAACCCGGCTGCGTCACCAGCCCCCGACTGCACCACGACACTGAGACCGAGGGCCTGCAGCTTCGCTACCTCGGAGGGAACAACCGCTACGCGCCGCTCTCGATCACCAAGCTCTCGTAGGACGCACAGGGAAGCCACCGGTTCGCCATCCTGCCACGGGTTGCGGGGCCCGACGCGGAGCCCCTCCATGGGATCGGTTAGTTGTTGTTCCCTACCAGCTTGATGATGTCGAACATGGGCAGGTACAGCGAGATGACCATGGATCCCACGGCCCCGCCGAGCACCACGATCAAGAGAGGCTCCAGCAGGGAAGTCAGGGAGTCGACGGTGCGCTGCACCTCCTGTTCAAAGAAGTCTGCAACCTTCCGCAAGAGCGTGTCGATGGCCCCGGTTTCCTCGCCGACCGCCATCATCTGGGTGACCATGGGCGGGAAGACGGGGTGGTTCTGGAGGGGCCGGGTCAGGGGCTCGCCTTGCTTGGCGCCCTCGCTGATGGCGCGCACACCGTCGGCGACCACGGCATTCTGGACGGCGTCAGAGGTGATCTCCAACGATTCGAGCACCGGCACCCCGGAGGCGAGCAGGGTCGACAGGGTCGAAGCGAAGCGGGCCATCGCCGTCTTGCGCACCAGGCCTCCGACGACGGGTAGCCGCAACATGATGCGGTCCCGGGTCGCCTTCCCGGCCGCCGTGCGGACCCACCGACGGTAGAAGAAGACGGTGGCGATCACGCCCACGATGACGAACGGGAAGCCGTGCACGGCGATGTTGGAGATTTCGATCAGAAGTTGGGTGGCCGGGGGAAGCTTGCCTCCGAGCTCGGTGTACATGTTCTTGAAGATGGGCACGATAAACAGAAGCATGGCGGCCAGGATGCACACGACGAGCGAAAGGACGACGATCGGGTAGGTCATGGCCGAGCGGATCTTGCCCCGCAACTCGACCTGCTTTTCGATGGTGCCGGCCAGGTCCGACAGGGTCCGGTCCAGGTTTCCGCTGGATTCTCCCGCTCGGATCATGGCTACGTACAGCCGGTTGAACTGCTTGGGGTGGCGGCCCAGCGCTTGCGACAACGACGATCCGGATTCGATGTCGTTTCGTATCTGGTCGATGACAGTGGCGAAGTACTTGTTGGTGGTCTGCACGGACAGGATCGAGAGGCTTCGCATCAGGGTCAGACCGGAGCCGATCATGGTCGCAAACTGCCGGCTGAACACCGAGATCTCGTTGAGCTTGACGCGGTTGGTCAGGAACGGGATCGCGATCTCTGTCTTGACTCCCGGTCCAGCCTTCTTGTCGATGCTGATGGGCACGTAGCCCATCTGGCGGAGTTTGTTGGCGACGAGTGCGGTGTTGTCGGCGTCGAGCGAGCCCGAAAGTACCTTCCCCGAGCGGTCCCGGACCTTGTAGGCGTAGGTAGTGGGCATCAGAAACTCCCACCGGAGACGAGACGACGGACGTCGTCCTCGTGGTGGCAACGCTCCAGCGCTACCTCCATTGAGATCTCGTTTGTCTTCACGAGATGGGCTAGCGACTGGTCCATGGTTTGCATCCCGTACTTACCTCCGCCCTGCATGGCGCTATAGATTTGGTGGGTCTTGCCTTCCCGAATCAAGTTGCGAACGGCTGGGGTGGCCATCAAGACCTCGCAAGCCACGGCCCGGCCTCTGCCGCCGACCTTGGGAAGGAGCTGCTGGGTCACTACCGCTTGAAGCGCCGACGCCAGCTGGACTCGAATCTGTTGTTGCTGGTGGGCCGGGAACACGTCGATCACCCGGTCGATCGACTGAGGCGCGTCCTGGGTGTGCAGCGTCCCGAATACCAGGTGTCCGGTCTCGGCTGCAGTCAGGGCGGTTGAGATGGTCTCGAGGTCGCGCATTTCACCGACCAGGATGACGTCGGGATCCTGGCGCAGCACGTGCTTCAGGGCGTCCGCGAAGGACTTGGTGTCCTCTCCCACCTCGCGCTGGTTGACGACACAACGCTTGTGAGTGTGCAGGAACTCGATCGGGTCTTCGACGGTCATGATGTGAGAGGCGTGCGTGGCATTGACGATGTCGACGATCGACGCGAGCGTCGTCGACTTGCCCGAGCCGGTCGGGCCGGTTACGAGAACGAGCCCGCGCGGCAAGTTGGCCAGCTCACCGACCACCGCGGGAATGCCCAGCTTGTCCAATGGCATGATCTTGAACGGTATGGCCCGGAGCACGGCGCCGACGGAGTCGCGCTGGACGAAGACGTTGAGCCGGAAGCGACCGATGTTGGGGACGGAGTGCGAAGTGTCGAGCTCCAGCTCGCCTTCGAACTTCTCCCGCTGGCGTTGAGTGAGGATGGCGAAGACCATTCGGCGCAGCTCCGAGGGAGTCAGTGGTTCGTATCCCTCCATCTGTCGGATGACGCCGTCGACCCGGACGCAGGGAGGCAGGCCGGCGCTCAAATGCAAGTCGGACGCGCCCAGCCCGACCATTTCTACGAGTAGGGAGTTGAGGTGGACCTCGGCAGCGTCGGGAGCTTCGCCTTCGCGGACCGGCTGGGCCGCTTTCGGCAGGTCGTCCACGCCGTATAGGACCTCGATGGCGAGAGATATGTCGGAAGCAGCTGCCAGGACGGGCAGCACCTTCCATCCGGTCTCCTGTGTTATCTGGTCGACCGCCGGTTGGTCCGTGGGGTTCTCCATGGCGACGATCAACTCGTTGCCGTTCATTCCCACTGCGACGGCACGCGTCGCTTGGCACAGGGCCACGGGAAGCATCCCGCCGAGGATGGCCGGGATCGGCTCTGCGTCGGGATCCCACATGCGCAAGCCGAGCTGATCGGCGACGGCCGCCACCAGATCCCGCTCCGCCACCATGCCTTCCGACGACAGGAGCTTCGCCAGCGGAACACCCGTTTCCGCTTCCTTTACGAGAGCTTCCTCCAGAACATCCCTCGACAGAACCCTGCGCGAGACGAGGAACTCCCCTACAGATCGGGACGTCGGGACCATGAGTGTGCTTTCGGAAGAAAGTGGGCGTGGCTGTAGTAGTTCAGGCGATCACTCGAAGGATCTCTTCGAGTGAGGTCACGCCCCTAGCCACTTCGATCATTCCGGCGTTGCGGAGGCTGAGCATTCCCTGGCCGATGGCCATCTTGCGCAGCTCGTCGGAGTGGCCTCGCTCGACGATCAGGCGCTCGACCTCTTCGGTCACTTCGAGCACTTCGTGGATGGCGAAGCGGCCGAAGTAGCCGGTGCCGCCACAGGAACCACACCCTTTGGCGCGATACATGTGGAAGTCGGCGTCGAGACCACCCAGGCGCTCGAAATCCCACCCTACGGTGGTCAGCTCCAAGTGCTCCGGCCTGTAGGCCTCCTTGCACCGGGTGCACAGCTTTCTGGCCAGGCGTTGGGCGACCACGCAGTCGATGGCGCTACCCACCAGAAATGGCTCGACGCCCATCTCGATCAAGCGACTGGGCGTGGACGCCGCGTCGTTGGTGTGGAGGGTGGTGAGCACCAGGTGGCCGGTCAGGGCGGCTTCGATGGCGATGGTCGCCGTCTCCCGGTCGCGGATCTCGCCCACGAGAACGATGTCGGGGTCGGCCCGCAAGATGCTCCGCAGGGCCGCTGCGAAAGTCAATCCGGCCTTGGCGTTGACCTGAATCTGGTTGATCCCGGGCAGCTGATACTCGACGGGATCCTCCACGGTGATGACGTTCTTGCTCTCGTCGTTGAGGATGTTGAGCGTCGAATAAAGGGTCGTGGACTTTCCCGAACCGGTGGGGCCGGTGACGAGGATGGTGCCATAGGCCTTCCGGAAGGATCGCTCGTAGGCGACCATGTTCTCAGGGAGAAAGCCCAAGTCGGTGAGTCGCAATAAAGCGGTCGACTTGTCCAGCACCCGCATGACCACTTTTTCGCCGTGGACGGTCGGTAGCGTGGCGACCCGCAGGTCGACGTCGCGCCCATTGATCACGGTGTTGATCCGGCCGTCTTGGGGGATGCGGCGCTCGGCGATGTTGATGTCCGCCATGACCTTCAGCCGGCTGACGATCCCGGACTGGATGTTCTTCGGTGGCCGCATGACCTCGTGCAGCACACCGTCGATGCGGTACCTGACCCGGACGTCGCGCTCCCCAGGCTCGATGTGGATGTCGGAGGCACGGTCGGCGATGGCCTGGTTGATCAGCAAGTTGACCAGCTTGACGATCGGCGAGTCCTCGTTGACCTCGCGCACCGAGGAGAGGTCGTTCTCCGACTCGAATGTGTTCGACGCCTCCGTCGAAACGTCCTCCGCGTCCGACATCATCCGGTGGTACTTGGAGATGGCCTCGACGATCGAGTTACGCGTCGCTACTGCGATGCGCAGGTCGGCCCCGGTGACGGTGCGGATGTCGTCGACGGCGAACACGTTCGACGGGTCGGCCATGGCGACGACGAGGCGGCCTTCGATCCAACCGATGGGCAGGGCCAAATAGCGCCGGGCCAGGGAGTCGCTCACCAGCCGGGCGGCCGAGGCGTCGACGGGGTACTCGCCCAGGTCTACGTATTCGAGCTTGAGGTGGGCTGCGAGGGTGGCGACGAGATCGGACTCGGTAACCAGGTTGTCCTCGATGAGGACCCTGGTGAGCCCGTGGCCTCGTTCGGTGCGGGCACCCAGAGCCCGCTCGAGGGCTTCCTCGGTGAGGACACCCCCGGCGACGAGGAGCGCCCCGAGGCGTTCATCGTCGGTCAGGACGGTCGGGCCCGTGGCCACCACAGCAGTTGGCGTGGACACGGTCAGGTCGGCTAGTTACGGACGGAGGACAGGAACTTGAGCAGAAGACCGCGGTTGATGGGCTCTTCCGCGTTCTCATCCGGGACCTCTTCGTCGGGCTCGGCTTCGTAGCCAGCTTCGTCGTACCCGGACTGCTCGTTGGCAGTTTGCTCGTTGGCGGGCTGCTCGTTGGCGGGCTGCTCGTAGCCGAACGGCTGGTGAGCGCCCTGACCGTTGGCGGCCGAGTCGTATGCGTTCTGGTCCTGAGCTTCTCCCTCGTAGGTGGTTTCCGAAGGCACGGTCGGGTCGTAAACCGAGCCGGGGTGGAACGCCGAGCCTGAGTCGTCCAACGCGGGAAGCGACTCGGTAACCCCGACTGGCTCAGGGGTGGAGGCGGCCATCTGGCCCTCGGCCCCGTCCTGCCAACCACCCATCTGCAGCAGCTCGCTCGATGTCCAAGGCCCACGGTCCTGAAGACCGTCGACCACCTCGTCGTCGGCGACCTGCTCGTCATCATGCGGCGTCAGCTCGGCCAGGAGGGCTTGCATGGCGGCTCGGCCGTCGATCGGAAGACCGTCCGCTTGGTCGACGGAGGCGTCTCCGTCCTGCGCCCCCGATTCGACCTCGGATGCCCCGACCGCCGGCTCCTCGACAACGGCGGCCGCTGGCTCCTCGACCGCTGGCTCCTCGACGACTGGCTCCTGGACTACTGCCTGCTCGACGACTGGCTCCTCGACGACTGGCTCCTCGACGACTGCCTGCACGACAACTGGCTCCTCGACGACGGCCTGCTCGACGACTGGCTGCACGATGACTGGCCGGTCGACGACTGGCTGGTCGACGACCGCGGCCGGCACCGAGCCGATCACTGGCAGCACGAGCCCGACCGGGTTCCCGACCGGGTCACCGACCCGGACCAGGGAGGCGTCCACGAGGACCTTCACGGCCTTGCAGCCGTCAAACTCGGGAAGCTTCCGCGAGGCGAGCACGTCATGCACAGAATGCCCTTCCCCGACGGCGACGAGCAGCGACCACTGGTGGCGGTCGAGGGTGATTTCTTCGCGATCCACTTCATCGTTCAGCCTCAGACGATGCTCGAGGGTCGGAAGGACAGCCACGATCTCGACCCACTCCTCAAGCCTGGCCTGCGCGGTCCTGAGCGCCGGCCTGACATCCTCGCGTCCGTTCGCCGGGACTTGAGCGGTCTGAGACCGCGGGGCGTCGGCGTGGAACGAGAATTCGCCGGAGTCCAGTCGCAACAACTCGAAGAGGGCATCCGCCACTTCGTCGCTTCGTCCCACCTCAAAGCCGCACAGGGCCCCCGTGTCGAACCACAGGCGGCCGCCGGGTCGCGTCCCACGAACGTAGAGTTCACCGCTCTTCGAAGTGTCGACCAAGAGTTGAAGCACTTCGGGAAGTGCGACAGTGTCTAGAGAGCCTTTGAGTGACACGGGGAACCTCCGATACCAGTGGTCCTGTCAATATCGGCATCTCCCCGCCGAACTAAAGGCCGTCGTGGCCCCCATCAGCTCTGTCGGACCAAGAGCCCGAGCCGAAACTACTTACGCGGATCCGACTGGTTTACCCCCAGCCAAACTGACGATTCGGCCTTTGGCCGCCCAAATAGTTTCGGCGAGATTTCTAATCGGGACGGCCGTCGATGTGGTGCTCACGGGGCCCTCTACCAGGCCCTATTCGGACGGGTGGGAGAGGGCAGACAGGGCCGCCGCGGACATGGCTTCGAGGGGGGCGGGACGACCAGTCCAGACCTCAACCTGGCGCCCCGCTTGGTGAATGAGCATGCCGAGGCCGTTGACAGAGGCAGCCCCTCGGGCCCGAGCCTCGATCACCAACGGGGTCCGGGCCGGCGCGTAGATCAGGTCTGCGACGAAATGGCTGGACTGCAACCATTCAGACTTCATGCCGAAGGGCAATCCGTCCCCGGCAGCCATCCCGACCGGGGTGGCGTTGACGAGGAGGTCGGCGGCCGCGACCGCCTCTTCCAACCTGCCTGGCTCGGCGCTCGACCCGGCAGCACCGGCCAGCTCGGCGCACTGCTGCGCCGCATCGGGCTTGCGGCCGACGACCGTTACCGAGCCCGCGCCCGCATCCGCCAGGGCCAAAGTCACGGACCGGCCCGCCCCGCCCGCTCCGAGCACC
>Ga0302326_10002338_pt1 | contig 46420 bp, 37 predicted proteins | sample Palsa_T0_3_FD_202264 | JGI IMG/M metagenome (GOLD analysis project Ga0302326, IMG submission 202264) | Peat permafrost microbial communities from Stordalen Mire near Abisko, Sweden - Palsa_T0_3 | ecosystem: Environmental > Terrestrial > Soil > Palsa > Peat permafrost | place: Sweden: Abisko... | reverse complement strand
CGCCGGCGCCGCCAAATCCACCGCCCCCCAGGTCGCGCAGCGTGAATTTTCCCGGCGCCTTCGACGGGTCCATCACGTAATCCACCAGGGTCGAGATCTGGTCGCTCGTCGGTTTCTTGCTTTCATCCACTGGAAACGCCTCCGGGTGCTGCTTCGCATACACCGCGTTCAGGAGTTCCGGCTCGAGGGCCTGGATGTACTTCGTAAAGAGCTCCCCGTGCTCCCCTGGATCAATCACCGTCGCGCCCAGCTTTTTCAGGACTTCCACAGCCGCATCCACCCGGTCGATCGATTGCTCGTCCGCCTTCGTGAAAAGCGCTTTGTCCATATATTCCCGCACGACACCGATCCGCAGGCCCTTCAGGCTCGTCGCGTGTGTGAAGGACTCGTACGGCTGGTCCGGCTTGCGCCCCATGGCAAACGCGGTCAGCGGGTCCTTGGAATCATAGCCTGAAATCACCGAAAATACCCGGGCCGCATCCTCCACCGTGCGGGCAATCGGCCCGATCCGTGTGTTGATCCCCATCTGGATCATTCCGGTGCGGGGAACGAGTTCCTGGGTCCCCGCGATCCCCACTGCGGAATGAACCCGCGCCGGCCCTCGGATTGAAGACGATGTCTCCTCGGCGATCGCACACGTCACCAGGTTTGCCGCCACTGCCGAACCCGAGCCCGAGCTTGATCCGCTCGGACTGCGCTCGGTGTCGTACGGGTTCACAAAGGCCCCGCCAAACGAGCTGCGCGGGGTCCCCGTGGCGTACTCGCCAAGATTCGCCTTCGCCAGAATGATGGCTCCCGCATTGCGCAGCCGCTTCACAAACGTGGAATCGTGCGGCGGCCGATCATTCGCATAGGCCGCATCCGCGCCCGAGGTCGAGCGCATGTCGAAAGTGTCGTACTGGTCTTTGATCGCAAATACCACCCCGTGGAGCGGCCCCACCAGCTTGCCCGTCCGGGCGAACTCCGCATCCAGTTTCGCCGCCACCTCGAGGGCGTCCGGCATATTGGGATCGTCGTCGACCTTGTCCGTCATGCTTCGCCCATGATGTTCATCGAACCCGTATTGCATGAGCGCCGCCGGCCGCAGATTGATCGTCGAAAGCGCGTTAATGCCCTTCGCGTGCGCGATGAACGTGGTCGGTCCAAGGGGTCCCTGCGCCTCATTGGTCGCCGGGCCATTGTACGCCTTGATGCGAGCGAGGTAGAGCTTCACGAGCTGCGTCGCCGTGAGCTGTTTATCCACGATCGCCTTCTGGATATCCGCAATGGTCGCCTCCTCCAGGTGGAACTTCTTTTCAGCCGCAGAAAGAGAAACCGGGGCCAAGGTGATGCCGGCTGCCAGCACACTGGCCGCAAAACCGTGGGCGAGAGCGCCCCAGATTCGCCAGCGCGGCGTTGGACTGTTTCGAAAGAACGAGGCAAGGGCCATGGGAATAATGATCGGGCGGGGTCGTCGGAGGTAAGGGGAGAAACGATGGCCGAGCACCCCCAGCGTGCCTTCGGCGCGAAAAGGCAACTCGGCGACTACGTTGACGCAAGATTCGGGCCAAAATCGCGGCCGCCGTCCACATGTCATTCCGACAAGCGAAGCCACCTATGGCCATCAGACGCACACCCACGCCGCCGCTTGGAAGCCGTACCTGGTCGAGCTGCTCCGCCCCTGACGCTCACGAGCTGTTGCAGGCCGTGGGTGGCCAAAGCGCCTAGTCGAACTGTGCCTCACCCGTCTTGCCGTCGCCTTGGCTGGGTGCGGCGGCATAATGGCTGGCGGGATCCGTGAAGACGTATCCGCGCGCCACGGCTGTGTAGGCGGCTACTTGCGCTGTCTGCCACGCCTCATCGTAGCCGAGTTCCGCACTGAGCAGACGCGCGACGAGCGGGGCCGCTTCAATCGAGGCGCGGGCATTGAGTATCAGAGCTCGGGTGCGGCGGGCGAGCACGTCCTCAACGGAGCGCGCCATCTCATGGCGAGCCTGCCAGACAACCTCTCCTTGCTGGTATGGCAGCGCCGTGTGCAGCTTCTGCGCGAGGGCAGGCGTCTTCTTGATGAGTTCCGCGATGCGGACGGCATCCGATCCGTAGGGTTGGAGATTCTTTTTGCGGATTTCGGACTGGGTCCACCCATGAATAGGCATGGTCTCCGTGTGGCAGCGGGTGCCCTCCACACCAGCAACCGTCTCGGCTTGATCGATGACGTCCTCAGCCATCTTGCGATAGGTGGTCCATTTGCCGCCGGTGACCGTGATCAGTCCGCTCTTGCTCACCAGAATGGTGTGATCGCGCGACAATGCGGCGGTGTTGTGGCCATCGCCTGATTTTACAAGCGGCCGGAGACCGGCGTAGATGCTCAACACATCGCTCTCGGAAGGGTCTTTGGCCAGATAGCGGCGCGCATGGGACATCACAAATTCGCGCTCCTCATCCAGCGCGCGCGGTTCGAGCGAGTGGCCGGGCAGCGGCGTGTCGGTGGTCCCGACAACCACGCAGTCGTGCCAGGGCACAGCAAAGAGGACGCGCCCGTCGGCCGTCTTGGGGATCATGATGGCAGTCTTACCGGGCAGGAATGCCTTCGGCAGCACGATATGGATACCCTGACTGACTGCGACCAGCCTGCGTGCGCCGCGCTCGTCAAGATCGCGGATGTCATCGACGAACACGCCGGTCGCATTGATCACCGAGTGGGCTCGGATGGTGAATTCCTCACCGGATTCCCCATCGCGGGCGAGGACCCCGGTGACGATGTCCTTTTCCTTCATCAGCCCGGCACAACGGCAGTAGTTCAGAATCGCCCCGCCGAGTTCATCGGCTGTCTGGGCAAGATTCACCGCCAGCCTGGCGTCATCGAATTGGCCGTCGTGATAAACGACCCCGCCTGTGAGGTTCTCGGGCTCAACGGTCGGGATGAGTTCAAGCGTCTCTTCAAGGCTCAGTATCCGTGACGGCTGGAGTCCAAGTTTCCCCGCCAGCTGGTCATAGACCTTCATGCCAATGCCGTAAAACGGACCCTCCCACCATTTGTACCCGGGAATGACAAATGCGAGGTCGTGCACCAGGTGGGGTGCATTTCGGGTCAGCCGTCCACGCTCCCTCAGGGCTTCGAGGACGAGGGAAATATTGCCCTGGCGCAGGTAACGAACACCGCCATGCACAAGCTTGGTCGAGCGGCTCGACGTTCCCTTGGCAAAATCATGCTGTTCGATGAGCGCAACGCGGTGTCCGCGGGCGGCTGCGTCGACCGCTGCTCCCAAGCCGGTGGCACCGCCACCAATGATCAGAATGTCAAAAGGGTCGGTTGCGGATCGAATCCGGTCCAGAGAGGTGGCTCGATTCACGCCGGCATCTCCCAGGATCGCGCGCGCTCGACCGCGCGGTGATAACGGGCCACGCGACCCTCCCTCTCTTGAACGGAGATCGCCGGCTCAAAACGTCGAGCCGCCCGCCAATGATGAGCCACTTCGTCGAGACCGGACCAGAAGCCGACCGCAAGTCCGGCGAGGTAGGCGGCACCCAGAGCGGTGGTTTCGGTCACCCGGGGCCGGACAACAGGTTTGCCCGCCAGATCGGCCTGGATCTGCATGAGCAAGTCGCAGCGAGAAGCGCCGCCGTCGACCCGCAACTCACTCATCGCGATGCCTGAATCAGCCTCCATTGCACTCAGCACATCAACCGTCTGGAACGCGATGGCTTCGAGCGCGGCCCGGGCTATGTGCGGGCGGCCGGTTCCCCGGGTCATGCCCAGCAGTGTGCCGCGAGCGTAGGGATCCCAGTAAGGCGCCCCCAAGCCGGCAAATGCGGGAACAAGGGTCACTCCTTCGCTGGTCGAACACTGCGCCGCGAGCGCTTCGACCTGGTCGGCCGCTCCGATAATGCCCAGGCCGTCGCGCAACCATTGGATTGTGGCGCCGCCCATGAAGACTGAGCCCTCCAGCGCGTAGCTCGTACCAGAGCCCAGCCGCCAACCGACTGTGCTCAATAGCCGGTGGCGGGACGCAATGGGAGCAGCGCCCGTGTTCATCAGGAGAAAAAGACCCGTACCGTATGTGTTCTTCGCCATTCCCGGACGCAGGCAAGCTTGCCCGAAGGTTGCCGCCTGCTGGTCGCCAGCGATGCCCGCGATCGGCAGACTCGCGCCAAAATGCGCTTGAGCGGTCTCGGCCAGCGGCCCGCTTGACGACACGATCTCAGGCATCATCGCTCTGGGGACCCCGAAAAGTGCGAGCAGCTCGTCATCCCATTCGAGGGTGTGAATATTCAGAAGAGAGGTGCGGGAGGCATTCGACACGTCGGTGATGTGCCTGCGGCCGCCGCTCAAGTGCCAAACAAGCCAGCTATCGATCGTGCCGAACACGAGTTCACCCCGCTCAGCCCGGGCTCGGGCTCCGGGAACATGGTCCAGAATCCAAGCCACCTTCGTAGCCGAGAAGTAGGGGTCGACGAGCAAGCCCGTCCTGCTCTGTACCAGCGATGCCGCCCCCCCGGCCGTGAGTTTCCCGCATTGTTCGGCCGTTCGGCGATCCTGCCAGACGATTGCCGGGCCTATGGGCTCACCCGTGGCACGCTCCCAAAGCACGGTGGTTTCGCGCTGATTGGTGATACCGATCGCCGCCACACCCGCGGCGTCTGTGCCGGCTTGCTTCAGCGCCTCCTGCGCGACCGCCAATTGTGAACGCCAGATTTCGACAGGATCGTGCTCAACCCACCCCGGTTGAGGATAGTGCTGCGAAAGTTCGCGTTGCGCCCTTGCGACGGGTTCGCCGCTCCGGTCAAATAAGATCGCGCGTGAGCTCGTCGTTCCCTGGTCCAGCGCAAGAATGTACCGTTTCCCATCCGTGACCACGATGGCTTCATTTCCACCCTGAGCCGCGCATTAACGCAAGCATGAGCAAGAACCGGAAAATCAGTTCGCCCTCAGGGTGAAGACGATTTATCTTCACGCTAGGATGTTTAAACCTTTTTTCCGCCCGCAAGCGCCCGGAAGATTCCTCCCTTTGGCCGTCATCGCGTTGGTCGCCGGGCTCTGTCGCGAGGTTCAGGCGCAGGACCCGGGCCCCGCACCGGTGGCGAAAGCATTGTGCGACGCCCTTTTGAACGCGATGAAGGAAGGCCCCTCCGTGAGCTATGCTGCGAGACGAGACCAGCTCGCCCCCGAAATCAGCCGTGATCTGGACTTGCCTCTCATGACCCGCCTCGTTGTCGGACCTTCCTGGCGGACGCTGGCTCCGGCCGATCGCGAGCAACTCGTGGATGCCTTCAGCGCCTACAGCATAGCGACCTATGCCCAGCGCTTCAGAAGTTATTCGGGCGAGCGCTTCGAGGTGGCTCCCACCGCCAGTCCGTCAGCCAGCGGCGATTCGATCGTGCACACGAAACTTTTTACCGGAGACGGCAGCCCGGTGCAGCTCGACTATTTGATGCGAAAGAACGGCGACCGCTGGCAGATCATGGACGTTTTTCTCAACGGAACGATCAGCGAGCTGGCAGCTCGGCGCTCGGAATATTCGAGCGTGCTCCGGGAAGGGGGCGCGCCGGCCTTGATCTCACTGTTGAAGAAGAAGACGGCCGAGTTCGGAGGTTAGTCCGAAACATTTCATCGATCCTGGCTAAGCGCGGGCTAGCGCCCCGGATCGAGGTAGAAGTCGGTCGGCGTCTGCGCAGGTGTGGGCATCGCGGCGCCCGTTTTCAGTTCGGCTGCCCGGTGCTGCCGGAAGAAGCTTCGGAAGGAGGCGTAGTAATCGATCGACTCGTGCTGGATTTCATCAAGAGGCTCGATGCTTCTCGCACGCTGGTCGATTCCGTCGACGAAGGATCGGCTCACCGTGATGTCCGTCGCAGATGACTGGCCGCGCAGAAGGGTGCGGACGGGATCGAGGTAAATATCGGCGCCCATCCCGATGCCATCGCGGGGATTGGTCGGTCCGAACACCGGCACGATCAGATAAGGACCTTCGGAGGCGCCCCACACGGCCAGCGTTTGGCCAAAATCGCCCGACTGCTTCTTCAGCCCCATCTCGGTCGCCACGTCGCTGAGACCGCCCGGACCGGCGATGCTGTTCAGGAGGAAGCGCAAGCCCGTCGTTCCGGCGGATCGAAAGCGGGTTTGCAGCAGCGAATTGGCGAATATCACCGGCTCATGAAGATTATCCAAAAAATTCCGGATGACCTCACGCGCCTGTTCCGGCAAAACCCGCCGATATCCCTTCGCGATCGGTTTGATCAGAATGCGGTCCATCACTTGATTGAAGGCGAAGATCTTTCGATTGAACGGCTCCAGTGGATCGTGGTTGGCTCTGAACTCCGCTTGGGCCGCCGGGTCCCGAGGCACGCTTGCGCAGCCAGCGATGGCCAGCGAAAGAGCCACCGCGAAGGTCAAGGAACGGGCCGAGGTTCTCACGCCGTGGGTTCCGTTTTGATCCGCACGGGCCCCCTAAAGAGTGCCGGCAGCACGAAGAGCGTGCACAACAGGATGAAAAAAAGTGCGAGGCTGAGGAACTTCCCCATTTCGGCCATCCCGGGAGACCGGGAAAGGGCCAGGCTGCCAAAGGCGGTTCCGGTCGTGAGTGCGCTGAAGACGACGCCCCGGGCCGTCGGGGAGGCCAGCAGGCCCGACTCCCCCGCCCGCCGCCGGGTCACGAAGTAGATGTCAAAGGCGACGCCAATTCCGAGCATCATCGGGAGGGTGATGATATTGGCAAAATTGATCGAAAGACCCAAAAGCCCGGCAGCCCCCAACGTGTACAGGCCGGCCAGAAACAGCGGACCGAGCACCAGAAGGACTTCCTTGAAGTTTCGGAACATCGCCAGCAGAAGAATCGAAATCGATGCCAAGGCTAACAGTCCCGCGGTGGCAAAGGCCTGGGGAGCGAGCCGGGTCCATTCGTTGACTGTGATAGCCGAACCGACCGCCTGGGGCACGATCCCTTGGACCGCGCGCGCAAAAGCGCGGAGCACCTCCACATTGCGCGTGTCGCCCGTGGGAAAGACCTGCGCCCGCCAGCGTCCATCGGGGGCAATCCACTCGCTGCGAAAGTCGGCCGGGAGCGTTTCGAGGGAGACGGGCTCAGCACTTAGGACGTCACGGATGTCGGCGAGACGCCGCTCAATTCCGCCCGCGAGGTTATCCGCCAGCGCGGGCAGGGCTGCCGCCCCGCGTTTTAACGTCTCCCGAAGAGCCGCCGCCAGGCGGCCGGCAGTCTTGTCGCCCCGGCCGCCGAGCTGAGCCATATCGTCTGCGCATCGTGTGACGGCTGCAACGATGTCGGCGGTCGAAGGCGGCGGTTTGACCACCGGCGGCGATAGGGTCGGACCGAGCAGCATGGCGGCGTCGCGCAGCGCCTCCAGCTTGGCCGGCTGGTCTTCGGGAATGAAGACGGCCGGACTCAAGACGCGGGCGACCTCCGGTCGCAGCCGGAGGCGCTGGGCGAAAGCCGCCGCCTGGCCGGGCGACGCCAAATACTCGATCGTGTAGGGAGAGGTGTCCGGACTCGCCAACAGATCGTTGAATGTTTGAACCGACTCTGAACGCTGGTCTTGGAGATCGACCGGGTTGAAATCGAGCTTCAGCCGCAGAAGCGCCGGCACCGAGAGACACGCTAATACCAGCGCCACGGCTAGAACCTGACGGCGTCGGCGGGTCAGAAATGCGTCGGCGCCGCCTCCCCACGAAAAACCCGCCGCATGCCGCTCGGCTCCAACGCGCAGCAAGGTAAGAAGCGCGGGAAGCAAAGTCAGATTCAGCAACAGCGCCAGCATCATTCCCACGCCAGCGATCAACCCCAAATCCCGCACTCCAAGATAGGCCGTTGGGGCAAAGGAGAAAAAGCCCGCAGCCGTAGCGAGAGCCGCGATACCGAGCGGGGCCCCCAGACCCTTGGCGGTTCGGCGAAATGCCTCGGGCACCGGCGCCTCCAGCCGCTCGGCAGCGTACCGAACGCTGAATTGAATGCCAAAATCGATCGCAATGCCGATGAACAGGGGCGCAAAAGCGATCGAAACCGGATTAAAGGGTCCCATCACCCGGACGGCGAAGACGGCACAGCCGACGAGCCCGACCAGAAGCGTCGCCAGGATTGCGACGAGCGCACGGGCGGACCGCACGCCGAAGGCCAGCCAAAAGCAGAGCAAGCCGAGGCATAGAATGGTCGAAAAAGTCGCGCTTTCAGAGAGCACCGCGAGCTGATCGTTATTCAGGGCGACTGGGCCGGTGATGCGGACTCGGACCCCGCTTCCGGGACCGAAGCCGGCCGCAATTGCGGCCTCGCGGACGGCGGCAATCGCCTGGGAAGCGGCGGCCACCTGGCCGAAATTGAGAGCCGTCCGGGCCAAAACGAAGTGACGCAATTCACCGGGCCGCGCCTGGCGGCCGCTCAACATCGTGCTCCACGAAAGCGGGTGCCGTTGGCCGACGTTGGCGGCTTCCGCCGCTGCGGCAACCGCACCGAGGGGGCCGTCAATCCGCGAAGAATCGACCTCACCCCTCAATGCACCCTGAGCAAGCAGATCGATCGCGTCCAGGACACCGCGGACGCTGCCGTCGGCGGCCAAGGTGCCCAGAAACGGTTGGGCAGAAATGATATGTTCGGAAATATCTTGGACTTCGGAGGTGGAAAGGAAAAGCAAGCCGAAGCGCCGGAAATAAGGATTGGCATCCGGCTGTCGGACATAGCGAAACAGATCCGGCCGAAGCCTCAGCCGGCGGGCCATTTCCGCCGCCGCGTCCCCGGTCTGATCGGGAGACGAACCGTCCACCACGACGGCGAGGAGGTCCTGATTTTGCGGAAACTGCCGGTCGAGATCCGCCGAGGCCCGCTGCCAAGGAAGATTCGGATCGACAAGTTTCGAGGTGTCACTGTCGATCCGTATCCTTGCGGCTACATACACGGCTCCCCCGAGCGCCAGGATCAAGGCGGCGAGCGCCACCCAGCGAGAATGGCGCTGGCTGAACCGCACTGTTTGGATAATCAGCGATTCCATAGGCAAGTTCCAAAAACTGTTGAATCTCCCAGCCGGCGGCAACAAGCTCTTAAGGTTTTGCGTAACCCATCAAGGGGTCGAACCGAAGATTAAACCGTTGAAAAACAAAAAGTCGCGATTGTTGGAAACGATCGATGGGCCGGCGGCCGTCAAGGCACTCCCCCTGGAACAACTGGGCCAACTCGCGCAAGACCTGCGCGATGAAATTATCGCAGTCACCGCGTCCAATGGCGGTCATGTCGGGCCAAACCTTGGCGTCGTCGAGCTCACGATCGCCCTGCACCGTGTGTTCGATTCGAGCGTCGACCGCTTCGTCTTCGACGTCTCGCACCAGGGATACGCCCACAAACTGCTCACCGGCCGCGGGGGCGCCTATTTTCGAAAATTGCGCCAAACCGATGGAACCAGCGGCTTCCTTGTGCGGGCCGAAAGTATCCATGACGCCTACGGCGCCGGCCATGCGGGCACAGCTCTCAGCGCTGCGCTCGGCATGGCGGCCGCAAGAGACCTGACGGGCTCCGACGAACACGTAGTCGCGGTATGTGGCGATGCCGCATTCACTTGCGGCATCACTGTCGAAGCATTGAACAACGTGGCCGCGACCACCAAGCGTCTGATCGTCGTCCTCAACGACAACAAGTGGTCCATCGCCCGCAATGTCGGAGCGATCGCCCACTATCTGAATCGGCTGACGACGAGTCCGACTTATAATAAAATCCATCATCACCTCGAAAAATTCTTCACCGGACTGCCGCACGGCCACGACATGCACCGGCTTTGGGTCAAATGGAAACACGAGACCAAGGACTTTTTCGTCGACTCGAATCTTTTTGAGAATTTCGGGCTGCGTTACTTTGGGCCAATCGACGGACACAATCTAGAGGAACTGATCAAGAACCTCGAATTTGCGAAGCAAGCGGAGGGTCCGGTGCTTCTCCACGTGCTCACCAGGAAGGGGAATGGCCTGGCAGCCGCTAGCAACTCACCCGAAAAGTTTCACGGCTTGGGCGCCTTTGATCCCATTACTGGAGACAGTCACAAGTCCCCGCCCGGCACACCGCCGTCCTACCAGGAAGTGTTCGGTCGCGCCCTCGTGCGCATGGCCCGCGCCGATGCCAGGATCGTGGGCATTACCGGCGCCATGCCGGCCGGCACCGGCCTCTCCACCCTGGCGTCTGAACTGCCCCGCCAGTTCTTCGACGTCGGTATCGCGGAAGAGCATGCCGTCTTGTTTGCCGCCGGTCTCGCTGCCCGGGGAATGCGACCGGTTTGCGCGATTTATTCGACCTTTCTGCAGCGCGCTTACGATCCGATCATTCACGATGTCGCACTCCAGGGCCTTCCGGTGACCTTTTGCCTCGATCGGTCCGGCCTCTCACCCAATGACGGACCGACACACCACGGCCTGTTCGACCTCGCCTATCTGAGGTGTGTGCCGGGGGTCGTGGTGATGCAGCCCAAAGACGAGGACGAACTCGTGGACATGCTCCATACCAGTTTGCAATGGAGAGGGCCCGCTTTCATCCGGTACCCGCGGGGCGCGGGCGCGGGGGTGAAAATCAAGGCGGAGCCGGCGACCCTTCCCGTGGGGCAAGCCGAGGTCCTGCTGGAGGGTTCAAATATCGTGATCTGGGCCCTCGGGCCCATGGTGGCCGAGGCCAGCCGAATCGCGGCTCGCCTCGCCGAGGAGGAGAATCTCTCGGTCGGGGTCGTGAATGCTCGCTTTATCAAACCCCTGGATCGCCCGCTACTCTTCAGCCAGGCGGCTGTCGTTTCCCTGTTCGTCACCCTAGAAGATCACGTCCTGGAAGGAGGTTTTGGCAGCGCTGTTCTCGAAGCGTTGCAGGAGGTGGGCGGCGGCGGCGCAGTCGTCGAGCGCATCGGCTGGCCGGACGCCTTCATCGAGCATGGAACCAGCACCGAAGAGTTGCGGGCCGCCCACGGTTTGGCTCCCGATGACCTCTACCAACGCGTCCTCGAGAGCTGGCATCGTCTCAACGGCGAGCGCACGATCATGCCAGCAGCCGCATCAACCCCTGCGGTCTCAGGTCGGGATTAAGGACGGCGCGCGGTTGGCCTAAGTCCCGGCAGATCGCTTCGGTGGCCAAATGTCCGGAACGCGCGGCGCTTTCCATCGTTGAGGGCCAGCCGGTTGCGGTCCAGTCACCGGCCAAGTAGCAGTTTGGCCAAGGCGATAGGGAGGTCGGCCGGAGGGCATCGACGCCCGGGTGCACGGCAAAGGTGGCATGCACTTCTTTTATCATAGCCCCCTTTTCGAGACGCGCTGAGCGGACCGCTGGAAAGAAATCCGACAACTCGCTCACCGCCTTGGCGATGGCTTGGTCTTGGGAAAGAGCGGCAAAAGCGTGCGAGGCGCTGACCACAAGCTCCAAATAGCTGCCGTTGCCTTTGCGCCACGGCTGGAGCCGGCTCTTGTTATACATCCAGTGGATATCGCGGTCCAGAAGCACCGCGTGATCGAGGGTCGTGATCTCGCGATCAAACCAGAGGTGGATACTGCAGATCGGCCCGTGCTCATGACCTTTGAGCTGGGCGGCCAGTCGATCGATATCGGCGGCTGGCGGCAGGTGCGGCAGAAGCCTGTTCATAGCCTCAAAGGGCAGCGCCAGCACCAAAAATTCAGAGACGAGCGGACCGGCGAGGGTGGCAACGGTCCATTGCGACGTCTCGGCGGCCCACTCCGCCGATTCCACTCGCGCATTGAACGAGATGCTGGAGCCGCGCTGCTGAAGAAAATCCGCCGCTCCCGAATAAAGCTCTCCCAATGGCACGGTGCTCATGCCCATGCTGCCCGCCTCCGCCGAGTTCATGAACAGTTCCCGGATCACCTTGGCTGCGTAAGGCAGGGCGATCGAGTCGATGTTCGAATTCAATGCGCTCGCGATCACGAGCCGCCAGAAGCGGTTGAGCGCACCTGGCGTTTGCTTCTGGCGCGCAAGCCAGGAACCCAGGCTCTCCGGGGAATCGTCGGGGATCGATTTCAGCAGCGCTCGGAACGCACGGCCTAGGGCGAGTTTGTCAGCCGGCGTGAACGCTCTTGCGGCCAGGAATCGGGGAAGGCTGTGCAGCGGGGCCGGCAGCCATGATGGGCCCAGCTTCGAGCGCCGGCCACCGGGTTCGATCATGGTCATCTCGCGGGTCCAATGGATGCGACCCTCGACCTCGATGCGTCGGTAGAAGCCGGCGAGGTTGGTGCAGCAGCCAAAAAGCACATGCTGGCAGTTGTCGATGACTTCGCCCACGCCTGGATGCAGAAACGAGGAAGCACGGCCGCCCAGATAGCTCCGCCGCTCGACCAGCTTCACGCGTAACCCAGCCTCGGCCAGAGCGCAGGCCGCGCTCATTCCGGCCACCCCGCCGCCCACCACGGTGACGGTGCGCGCCGAACTCTCCGGCCGAAGACTCAAGCAACCAGCCGCACGAGGGCCATGCGCGCCTGTCCCACAGCCAGAATCCCGAGCTTTTTCACCCGCGGGACGCTGGCGCGGCGGGAGAAGACATCATAGTCCGCGCGCCGGATGCGCTTCAGCAATCCGTGATAGATCGAAACCAACACCCACATCGCCGGCCGGCTTTCGCGATCAAGGAGCGGGAGCAGCGCCGCAGCCGACTGATAATAGCCTTCCGCCCGGCGGCCGATAGACAGAAGCAAGGCGCGCTCGTTGGCTGTCGGCGGCGTGCCCGGGCGGCGTTTGAGCAGGGACTCCAATGAAACCCCATGAGCCTCTAGATCCTCGAGCGGCAAATAGACGCGATTGCGTCCGGCGTCCTCGGCCACGTCGCGCAAAATATTGGTGAGCTGAAAGGCAATGCCTGTCTCCTCGGCCAATTTCTCCGCGTTTCGATCCTTGTAGCCAAAAATACGGATACAGACCAAGCCGACCACCGAGGCCACCAGGTAGCAATAGCCGTAAAGATCCTCGAATGTCGCGTAGGTGTCCGGCATGTCCTTCGCCGCCGGCGGCTTCAGGTCCATCGAAATGCCCGCAACAAGCTGCTCCAAAAGGTTGAGAGGGATGGCAAACCGTTCCGCGGCATCGCGCACCGCGAGGAAAAGCGGCTCGCTGGTGTCTCCGCCGACACTTGCTCTCCGCCATGCCGCAAGCCACGCATCCAGGCGCCGGCGGCGCTCGTCGCGGGGAAGGCTGTCGTCATCGGCCAGGTCGTCGGCCTGGCGCATGAAGGCGTAGACAGCACAGATGGCGTCGCGGCGCGGCGCTGGCAGAGCGACAAAGGCATAGTAGAAGTTCTTGGCCGCCGCCTTGGCGATCGACCGGCAGTGCGCATAAGCATGGTCCAACTTGAGCCTGTCCGACATCAGTTCGTCCTCGGTAAATCCGTTTATTGCGCGGTCTTGCACGTAAAGGGTGCGCCGAGGCGCAGGAACGGAAGGGATTTGCCGGCGACGGCCCGCAGCAGGAGCTTCAGTTTGGCGCTCCTTGAAACGACGGGCCGGGAACCGAGCACGTCGTAATCCCGCCGTTCGATGGCCCGCAATACCTCCAGGCCTCCGCGACTGAAGAGATCCAAGTCCACAGCCAGATCCCGGCCCACCATGCCGATCAGCGGGAGCCCGTCTTCGAAGAGCCCCCGTGTGAAGGCAACTTCCTCCCGCAGTAGCGCGCGAAACTCGGGGACAGCGATGCCGGCGGCAATCGTCTCGTCGCTCACGCCCAGCCGCCGCATGGCATCCTGCGGCAAATAGACCCGGCCTTTGGCGAAGTCCCGGCTCACATCCTGCCAGAAGTTGGCCAGCTGCAAGGCCGTGCAGGTGGCATCAGAGAGGAGGAATCGCTTCTCGTCGGCGGCGCCGCAGGCGTAAAGCACCAGCCGGCCGACGGGATTGGCCGAATAGCGGCAGTAGGCCAGAACCTCTTTCATCGAGGCGAAGCGGGTGATCGTCTGGTCTTGGCGAAAGGCCGTCAGCAAGTCCGCAAACGGCTCCTTCGGAATCGAACAGATCCGGATTGTCTCGGCCAGGGAGACAAAAACGGGATGAAGGGTCCGGCCCTCGTAACAAGCATCCAGTTCGCGGCCCCATAGATCGAGCAGGGCGAGCGCCTGCTGCGGATCGCCCACCTCGTCTCCCAAATCGTCGGCGATCCGGCAGTAGGCGTATAAGGCATGAAAGTGCGGTCGCAGCGCCTTGGGCAGGAACCACGATGCGACATGAAAATTCTCGTAGTGAGATTCCGCCAGCCGGCGGCAATAGATGCGGGCCTCATCGAGCGTGGGCGCAACCTCGGGCAGGCGGTAGGAAGAAGGCAGTGCGGCCCATCCTCGCTTGCTCAGAGCGGCATCGTGCGTTCGCTGGGTGTCCTTGTCTACGACTTCCGTTCTCATGTCGCCAACGGTTTCTTATTAATTTGAAGTTTGCATGGCGACAACCTCAATCACGATCTCCGTTGGGGTGGGCGTGCATCAGCACATCAAGCAGGGAGTCGGCAAGTCCGCGAGCGGCCCTCCGGCTGTTCTTGCCCAACCGGACGAGCGAACGCCAGTGTTGCGGCCGAAGCAGAGCCGAAAGGAGGAATCGGCTCCGTTGAAATTTTCCATGGGTCGTGATGAACCGGTTAAAATCTGGCAGCCGGTCCGCAACACCGTCGCTAATTCCCTTCAGGCAATGAAATGGAATATTTCTCGTCCGGGCGAGGTGGGCCACCGCCGCAGCCTCCATATCCACGAGCCCGGCGCCGTAGGCGGCGGCCAGGCGCAGCTTCTCTCTTTGGTCGGCTACGCGGTCTACGGTGACCAGCCAGCATTCAGCCCGCCCGTCCTCCACACCCCAACGCCGCCCGTCGCGCGCATCGATGATACCGGTCACAGAGTAGACCCGACCGGGAGTGAATTCTTCGCGCAGCGCTCCCGCCCAGCCGATGGAATGGACCCGATCAATCGTCCCACCTTGCTCGATTTCAGCGAAGGCGCGGCCCGCAGCTTCCACGCCGGCGCCCGCACAGGCTGCAATCCACTGATTTGATCCGTTGCTTTTACCCCAAAGATCGACGCCATTGCGGGATTGGTGCTCCCAGCCGCGCACCAATGGCTCCAATTCATCCTTCATGGCGGCAATGATGGCGACCCTGCTCATGCCTGAGGCGCGTACCCGTTGGCTCGGAACCATCCGATGGCGGCTTGCATGGCCGGGGAAACCGGCTGGAGCCGGAATCCCAGTTCCCTTTGGGCGCGCGCGCTGGAGGCGAACATTTTCTTTCGGCCCATACGAACCTCGTCCAGAGTAGCGCGCGGCTCGCGCCCACGCAGGCGGCCCGTGATAGTCTCCTCGAAGAAGGCATAAGCGGCGGCGACAGCGAAGGGGATCCTGAGCGAAGGCGCCCGAACGCCGGTAATCTCCGACATCAGGTCGAAGATCTGCTTAAGGGTCAGATTTTCCCCTCCGAGGATGTAACGCCGCCCGGGGCTGCCCCGGGTGAGCGCGGCGACATGAATGCGCGCGACCTCCGCCACATCGACGAGATTAAGCCCGGTATCCATATAGGCGGGAAATTTGCCATTGAGAAAATCGACCAAGATGCGCCCCGTCGGCGTGGGTTTGGCGTCGCAGGTTCCCACAGGCGCGGTGGGATTGAGGATGATGACCTGCTGCCCGCTTTGCGCCGCAGAGATCGCCTCCCGCTCGGCCATAAACTTGGACCGCTTGTAGTGGCCCACCATGTCGCCCAGAGACACAGGTGTGTCCTCGTCGATCACGCCGCCATCTGCGCGGAAATGCATGGTGGCCACGGAGGATGTGTAGACAAACCGCTGCACCTTGGCCTCGCGGGCCAGGCGCAGAAGTTCGCGGGTGCCGTCCACGTTGGCGCGGTACATCGCCTGCGGGTCGCGAATCCAGAGTCTGTAGTCGGCGGCCACATGGAGGACCGCGTCGCATTCCGCCAGCGCCGAGCGCAACGACTCCGGCCGGGCCAGATCACCGACGTGGGTGTCCGCCGGAATGCCTTCGAGGCCGGAAAGATTGCTGGTCGAACGCACCAGAAGCCGCAATTCGGCACCCTGCGCGGCCAAAGCGGTGGCCACGTGATGGCCCACAAAGCCCGTCGCCCCTGTAAGGAAAATTTTCAGCCGTTAGTCCAGCGCCTCCGGGCTCAAAGCGATGCCTTTCTCCCCGGCGGCTTTGCGCTCGTTATATTTTTTCACCCAGTCCTCCCATTGCTTCCCGGCTGCGCGGTCCTTGCCGGTGAACTCGATGCGGGCGATCTCGGCGTAACTGACAGAGCGCTTTTCCGGGGCCCCAGGAGTGAAGAACTGCACCCGCGAGCTCTCGAGGGTTGCGGCGGATTGACGGTTGAAAATGAAGGCCTCGAAGCGCTCGCCTCCTTTGAGCGTGAGCGTCACATCACCCCTATAGTCAAAGGCCTTTTCGAGCGCCTGGCGCAGGTCATCGTCGCTCGCGAGAGTCGGGATCCAGCCCTCCAAGTTCTGATTCGCGACACCGGGCGCCAGCTCCAGAGCTTCGACCTGATCCAGCGTGTATTTCGAGATGTGCTCGCTCATGAGCGCGACACCGGTTCCAAAGGCCTATGCGCCGCGGCGCCGTTCAGGAGCGCCAGCGCCTGCGGATCGCGGTACCGCTTGAACGTGCCACGCACCATGCCCCAGAAGCCGCCCGGGGTCGTAAAACCGTCCATCACCGCTGATGGCTCGTAGCCGCAGCTCACCATGCAATTGGCGCATTTGGGATTGCCGCTCGCCGCGCCGTACTCCTCCCATTTGGTCGTTTCCAGCAGCTCCTGAAAGCTCGCCGCATAGCCGTCTTGCAGCAGATAACAGGGCCGCTGCCAGCCAAAGATGTTGAAGGCGGGCGAACCCCAGGGAGTGCACTCGTACTTCCGGTCGCCCATGAGGAATTCCAGGAAAAGGGGCGACATGTTGAACTTCCAGGTGGGCTTGCGATTGGAAAGGATGGCGCGGAACAACCGTCGCGCCCGCGCGCGGCCCATAAAATGATTCTGGTCCGGGGCCTTCTCATAGCTGTACCCGGGCGATAACACGATGCCCTCAACGCCCATGTCCATCACTTCGTCGAAGAAGCCGCGAACCGAATTGGGATCGGTGCCGTCGAAAAATGTGGCGTTGGTGGTGACCCGGAAGCCGCGCTTGACCGCCTCCTTGATGGCCTCCACCGCAATGTCGTAGCCCCCCTCCTTGCACACCGACATATCGTGGTGCTCGCGCTGTCCGTCGAGATGCACCGAGAAGGTCAGGTATTTCGACGGCGTGAACTCGGGAAGCCGCCGCTTGAGCACCAGAGCATTGGTGCACAGATAGATATACTTCTTGCGCGCCACCAGTCCGTTGACGATTTCGACGATCTGAGGATGCAGCAGCGGTTCTCCACCGGGCAACGAAACCATCGGGGCTCCGCATTCCTCCACCGCGGCAAAACACTCTTCAGGGGTCAGCTGCTTTTTGAGGATGTGCGGTGGATACTGGACCTTGCCGCATCCGGCACAGGCCAGATTGCAGCGAAACAGCGGTTCCAGCATCAGCACAAGCGGATAGCGTTTTTTGCCGGCCAGCCTGTTTTTCAGGACATAGCTCGCAACGGTCCACATTTGAGAAATCGGGATGGCCATTTTCGTTCAGATTCTGGAGCTGACTGTTGAAGTACGTTCCAATTTACCCCGGTAGCCAGCGAGCGCCAGAAGTGGGAAGTATTGTCGGTAGAGGTGATATGCCAAATAAAATACCTCGGGGAAGCCGGTGGCCGTGTAGAGAGCCTGACGTGGGGTGCCGGCGCCGGTGGATTCGTCCCACGCTCCGTTGGCGCCCTGCCGGGCCAGCAGCCAGCGGACGCCCTTGGCAAGGGCATCGGATGGACGTTCGCCGGCGGCCATCAGGCCCAGCAACGCCCAAGCGGTTTGTGATGGGGTGCTTGGCCCCAGTCCCCGAGTGGCCGGGTCATGGTAGGTGCCGCACGTTTCGCCCCAACCGCCGTCGGAGTTCTGTACGCTGCGAAGCCATTCCGCCGCCCGCTGGATCCGCGGATCCTGGGGATCGATCCCCATGAATTCCAGTCCGCGCAATACCAGGAAGGTGCCATAGATATAGTTCACTCCCCAGCGGCCAAACCAGCTTCCGTCCGGCTCCTGCTCGGAGAAGATGAACTGAACCGCCTTCTCGACTCGGGAATCCGCACGCGTGTAACCATAGGCTGCCAGCATCTCAAGCATGCGTCCGGTGATGTCCACAGTCGGTGGATCCAGCATGGCATTATGGTCGGCAAAGGGAATATTTTCAAAAATCATCTTGGTGCAGTCCTTATCGAAGCTGCCCCACCCGCCGTTGCGGCACTGCATGGCAAATTCCCATTGGATGGCGCGTTGCGCCACTTGATCTTGGCGTCCCTCGCGAGGCGTCGCCACCTTGCTCAAGGCCATCAGCACCTGGGCGGTGTCGTCCGTGTCCGGATAGAACTCGTTGGCGAATTCGAAGTACCAGCCGCTGGGCTCCGTATTCGGGACCTTGACGGCCCAATCACCCTTGTGGCGGACTTCCTTGGACATCAGCCATTCCGCTGCCTTGATCAGGCGCGGATCGTCGCGCGGCACGCCGGCCTCGCTCAAGGCATAGACCGCTTGCGCCGTATCCCAGACGGGCGATACAGCCGGTTGCATTCGGAAAGTGGGTTCCGGTTGCTCGGCCGTGGCGGGCGTTTCGATGCCCAACTTTTCAAACTCCTCGCGGGCGCGAACGACCTGCGGATGGTCTTCTGAATAGCCCAGACAGCGCAGCGCGATGATCGCATTCAACATAGCCGGATAGATCGCGCCGAGTCCGTCGGACATCTCCAATCGCTCCAGCATCCATTTTTCCGCGCGGCGCAATGCCAGCCGACGCAGCGGGCGCACGTGAAGGGCCTCAGCGAAATGCAGGATTCGGTCCAGAACGAGGAAGAAATTCCGCCAGGAAAAGAGGGCCTGTCGATTGAAGGGCAGCCGCAGCTTCGCCCGGGCTCGGCCGCCCACGAACAGTTCGTCGATGCCCTGCGCCGGCGGAAGTTGCTTGATCGGCTTCTTTGCGTAGAGAATCGCAAGCGGAACCAAAATAGAGCGCGACCAGGACGAAATCTCGTAGAGATTGAAATAGAACCAGTTAGGAAACAGCACTATCTCGGGAGGGATGGCCGGTACCGCATCGTAGTCATACTGTCCCAGCGAGCAGAGATAGATTTTGGTGAACGTGTTGCAGGCCACCACACCGCCGTGATCCAGAATCCACCGCCGGGATTTTGTTAGGCGCGGATCGTCGGCGCTTATTCCCATCAGCTTGCAGGCAAAGTAGCATTTGACGCCTAGCGAGATATTCCCGGGGCCGCCTGGGAAAAGGCTCCAGCTCCCCTCTTCATTCCGACAACGCAGAATCTCCGAAAGCGCGCGCTTCATCCGCCCAGAGTCACCGCTCCCCAAAAGCGCATGCAGATAGATGTAGTCGGCCTCGAGCATGGAGTCCGCCTCGAGCTCGCCGCACCAGTTGCCCTCCGGATGCTGCTGGGACAGAAGGAAATCCCGCGAGCGGGCGAGCGCCTGCTCCAACTCAGCCAGATCTGAGTTTGCCTGGCTGAGCCCAGGCACCGCAGCCTGCGAGGTCTGAATCACGAGACGGGCACACCGGCGGCGGCCGCGGTAGCCGCAGCACGCGCGATTTCCACCGGCAAATTGAAATGCATGACTTCCAGCATGACTTCCACTTCTTCGACGCTGTCGAAGCCGTAATTGCGCAAGTGATCCACCACCCCTTGTACCAGCACCTCGGGAGCCGATGCGCCGGCTGTGACCGCGACCGTGACGACGTCTTCCAGCCAGACGGGGTGAATCGCCCTAAAGTCGTCGATCAGATAACTGGTTGTTCCCAGGCTGCGCGACACCTCGACCAGCCGATTTGAATTCGAGCTGTTGGCCGATCCCACGACGAGCACCAGACCGGCATCGCGCGCCACGTGGCGGACGGACACCTGGCGGTTCTCGGTAGCGTAGCATATATCTTTTGTGCGGGGACCCGCGATCTTCGGAAACTTGAGTTTGAGGGCCTTAATGATGTCGCGCGCCTCATGCAGGCTGAGCGTCGTCTGAGTCAGATAGGCCACGCGGTCCGGATCGGGCACCTGAAGGGTGGCCACTTCTTGGACGCTCGCGACCACCTGAGTCACCGCCGGCGCCTCGCCCAAGGTGCCCTCGATCTCATCGTGCTCACGGTGGCCGATGAGCACCAAGGAATACCCTTGCCTCGCAAATTTTACGGCCTCGAAGTGCACTTTGCTGACCAGAGGGCACGTGGCATCAATCACCTTAAGGTTGCGGCTCTTGCTGCGCTCCCTCACCGCAGGCGAGACTCCGTGCGCACTGAAGATCACGCGCCCCCCCACGGGCACTTCGTCGACTTCTTGTACAAAGATCGCGCCCTCCTTCGACAATTCATTAACCACGTGCCGGTTATGAACAATTTCACGCCGAACGTAGATCGGGGCTCCAAAGGCCTCCAAGGCGATCTTTACAATTTCGATGGCACGCACAACCCCAGCGCAGAACCCCCGGGGCTTGAGCAGCAATATCCTTTTTCGACCGGAGACGGTGCCAACAGAGGAATCGTTCGAGGAAATTTCGGACACTGGAAGCGTGCTGTCACTCAGTAGGCCAATCTCCCCGTCGACGCAACTGGAAATAACCGAACACGCCCGGCCTCAAGAGCCGGCAGGTCAGTGATCGACAGCCGCTAAAACGATCCCTTAGCGTGAATCCCTTATGAGGCTGGTGGAAACAGTTGATCGCACGGGAGGCATCGGACCGCCGATCGCTATTGTCGAGGCACACCGATTGGGAGCGGCCCATCGCGCCATCAGCATCCTGGTCTGGAATACCTCCCGAACCAAAATGCTCATCACCCGACGTGCGGCCGCCAAGGCTACGTGGCCCGGTTTCTGGAGCAATGCCGTATGCAGCCACCCGCAGCCTCGGGAGCCCTATGCGGCGGCGGCCCGGCGCAGGTTGTTTGAAGAGCTGCGAATCCATGGCACCGTGACGCCCGCGTTTCGAATGTACTACGGCCCCGTGCGCTGTCCTGTTTCCGGAGCATTCGAGCACGAGCTGGATCATGTGTTCCATTCCAGGCTCGCTGAAACGGCGTCCATCAAGCCGGATCGGGCGGAAGTTTCGGCCTTGCGCTGGGTGGACCAGGCACAATTGACCGCCCTCCGGCGGTCCGAGGATGTCACTCCCTGGTTCGCCATGATTCTGGATCGGGTGCGTTGGACGAGGTAAGCGGAGTCAGCTGGCCTTGTCCTCAGGAGTAATGCCCCCTCCACCCACCTCCGGCTTGGCGCCGGAGCCCGGGATGGGCTCGGACAAAGCCGGGAGCTACACCTTCGTCGACCGAGCCACGCAATACTACTTGGCGCTTGTGGGTATCCTGGTCCTTTGCCTGCACGGACGGACGGTTCCCTTCTGGCCGCTCTATGTGTCGGCTCACGCAGCTGGGATCGGTTTGGTCCACGGCCTCGTGCGCGGACATGCGTCCCACCCCCAGGGGCGCATCCTCGCCTTTCTACGCTATTTCTACCCACTGCTGCTGCTCGGACCCTTTTATTGGGAAACGGGCAAACTGAACCACCTGATCTTTTCCGGTTTTCTCGATCCGCAGTTCATCCGGCTCGATGGCCGTCTGTTCGGCACGCAGCCCAGCCTGATCTTTATGGAGCGGTTGCCTTACCCGGCGGTGAGCGAAGTGTTCTACGCGGCCTATTTCTCCTATTATCTGATGATCGCAGGAGTCGCTCTGGCCCTCTTTCTCCGCAGCCGCGCCCAGTTCAGCCACTACGTCGCGGTCACCGCGTTCATTTTCTACATTTGCTACCTCGTCTATATCTTCGTGCCCGTGGCTGGGCCCCTGATTTTGTACCGAGACATCGACGGCACCTCGTTGCCAGCCGAAATTCGGGCTCTGGCAGCGCCGGCATTTCCGGCGGCGATCCAGGCTGGACCCTTGTTCCGGCTGATGGCCGTGGTTTATTATCCTTTTGAAGCGCCGGGAGCCTCGTTTCCCAGCAGCCACGTGGCGGTGGCCATAGTCACCGTTTATTTCTCCTTCCGCTATCTCCGTCCGATTCGCTGGCCGCATTTCGCTGCCATGATTCTGCTTTGCGCTGCGACCGTCTATTGCCGCTACCATTACCTCGTCGATGTCGTGGCAGGCGGACTGACCGCCGCGGCCCTGATTCCCCTGGGCAACCGACTCTATTTCAAAGACCGAGAATTGGACGGATCTTCTAAGGCGCCGACAGGCGCGCGAGAGCGGCAGCGGCCGTCGCATTGTTCGGATCTAGTTTGAGCGCGCCTTGGCAAGCGGTGCGGCCAGCGCGGCGATCGTCCTTCTTCTCGAAAATTTCGGCGAGTCGCAAATAGGCGCACAGGCCCCGGGCAGAATCGCGCTGGCTGATTTCGACCGCCTGCGCGAGGGCGGCGGAAGATCCGCCCAATGGCCACGGGGCCCGAGCGTAAAATTCCATGAGACTGGCGCGCGCGCCCAGAAGGCCGGGATTCAATGCGATCGCCGTCTTCAAGGCATCCCGGCCGCGAGTCGCGAAGAGAGGGGAGCGTTCCTGATCGGCAATGAGGAAACAGGTTTCACCGTAATCGGCGACGTAGGCGGCGTTGTCTCGGGCGAGGGCCACGGCTTTCTCCAACCAGACCACGGCGTCACCGAGGGCATGGTCGGTGTTCCGATGCCGAAGGGCCATGCCCAAGTAATAGCAGGCGGCCGCGTTTTGAGGGTCGGCGGCGACGATCTTTTCGAGAACCGCCTCGGCTTCAGGATAATGCCGGGCGGTATAGAGGGCGATCGCGGCTTCGGTCACCGTCTCCGCGCTTCCGTTGGAATACGCGCAGGCAAAAACGGCGGCGGCGTAGAACCATTTCATGATTTGGGATCGTCCATCATTAAGCGGCGCTCATAAGCTACGCCACGAAATATTTGGCCAAAATGGGGACAATTTCCACCCCGAGCCTCACATTAACGCAAGATGTCGAATACGGTGCGCCTGAAGAAAAGCTTCGCCTTGCCCGTACAGGGCGCTTCCTGATTCGATTCAGATCAAGCCATGCCCTCCTGCCTCATTGTCTGCACGGTGCTTCGGCGGCAGACCAAAACCCAAACATTGGCCCTGGCCATGGCCGAGTACATGGCCGCGCTCGGAATAGAGACGGATTTGCTGGATCTCGCTTCCAATCCGCTGCCGGCCTGTGACGGAGTCGAATGCTATTCCCATCCAGACGTGATCGCTGCCACCCAACAGGTAAAGCGCGCCGCAGCGGTGGTCTTCTGCTCACCGATCTACAACTACCAGCTCAATTCCGCGGCCAAGAACTTTGTCGAACTCACCAATGACGGTTGGTCCGACAAAATCATCGGCCTGGTTGTGAATGCGGCCGGCGAGCGGTCGTTTCTTTCGGTGCTCTCTTTGGCCAACTCCCTGTGGATCGATCACCACTGCCTGCTCGCGCCGCGCTTTGTCTACGCCACCGGAACCGCCTTTGATGGCCAAGGAGAGCTCAAGAGGGACACCGAAGTTCGCGCTCGAATGCAGCAACTGGCTTCGGAAATCCACCGATTGGTGACGCGTCTATGCTGAGGCGCGCGGGCGCGGCCCTTGCACGCATCAGTGCTTCGTCTCAGACGCTCCCGCCGCTCCGCCGGCCCCAGAACCGCCGCCGCTGACAAGCGTTCTTCTGAAGAGTGCAACAGCCATTCCCATGGACTGATGCGCCAGCTCCGCGTCGTAGCGGAGCCCTTCATCGCGCAGGAACGCGTGCGCTCCGTTGAATTCATGCCATGTGAAATTCGCTCCCACCGCGGTGAGCGCTTGATACACTTTGGCGCGGCCTTCGCCGGGCACATGAGGATCTTGACGCCCCCAGATCATGAGAAGTTCACCTTTGATTTCACCCATGCGGTCGAGCGAGTTGTCATTCATTCCTTTTCCGAGTCCGCGTTTGTGGATATCCGTCGCGTAGAAACACACCGCCGCGTTCACCCCGGCATTCATCGCCGCGCGAAAGGCGAGATGGCCGCCGATGCAGATGCCCAGGGCTCCCGTTTGGCCCGTGCCTCGTTCGTGCTTTTGAAGGTACGCCAGAACCGCGCGCGCGTCCGCATCATAGTTTGAGAGCTCCTTGGCGGTCTTCAGGGCGTTGCCCCGGTCGGCTCCGGCCTGGTCATAGGCGAGGACGGAGCCAGCCGGCTCGAATTCGTGATAGATCTCGGGGACCGCAACGATGAATCCGTGCCCCGCCAGAAAAGCGGCGGTTCGCCGTATCGGCGCGGTGACTTGAAAGATTTCCGAGAACAGCACGATGCCCGGATAATGGCTATCACCCGTGGGGCGAAAAACATGGGTGCGCATGGGACCGGAGGCGGTCGCAAGTTCAATGAATTCAGGCTCACGGATGGTCATGAAGCCAAATCAGTCGAATTCGGGCCCCGGTTCAACATCCCCATGGCATATCTCTTGCTCACTTCAAAGGCATGGCGCTGAACCCACTCCACGCACTCGCCACACCCTTTCTGCTCATGGCCTTGAGTGCGTTCGGCAAATCGCCGACCCCCCTGCCCGACGATTCCGCCTGCTCGGCCACGGATCGGAAATACATGGCCCGGGCCTATGAACTCGCCCGGTACGCAGTCACTCACGGCGGCGGTCCTTTTGGCGCCCTCCTGGTAAAGGATGGCAAGATCCTCGCCGAGTATTCGAACTGCGTTCACTCCACCCGGGACGTGACGAAGCACGCGGAGACCGGATTGATTTCGACCTTTAGTCCCACGATCGATCGGGAGACGTTTGCCAAATCCACGCTCTATACCAGCACCGAGCCGTGCGCGATGTGCTGCGGCGCCATCTGCTTCGCCGGGATTGGCCGCGTGGTTTATGGCACCTCCGATGGGCAATTCATCCGAGTCATGGGAGTTCCCCTGGAACCTCACCCGCTCACGAGCCGCGAGATTCTCAATCGCACGGCCCCGACGGTGAAGGTCCTCGGCCCTCTCATGGAAGCGGAAGGCCTCCTCATCCACGAGGAATACTGGCCCGCCCATCCCGAGGATGTCGGCAGGTCCTAAGCCGCTCAAAAGACAATCTTGGGCGGCGGCGGACTCGGCCACAGATTAGTTCGGCATTGAGAGAGTCAGCACTCAGGAGCGCCCTCGCCTTCCCGGCCCAAATCTGCGCACGATCCGGCCATGCCATTTGCGAAGCTTGGGCTGTTCTCCAGCCTGGTACGGGGAGCCCAGGCCCTCGGCTATACTGAGCCGACACCCATCCAGGCGCGCGCGATACCCGTCGTTCTCAGCGGCCGCGATCTGATCGCCTCGGCTCAAACCGGGACCGGCAAGACCGCGGCTTTCGCCCTGCCCGTGCTCAACCGCCTGGGTCCCCACAGGGCTGCGGGTCCCCGAGTGCTCGTGCTCGAACCCACCCGGGAGCTGGCTGCCCAGGTCGCGGCCGCATTCGCTGACCTCGGGCGATTTACGGACCTGAAAACACTCGTCCTTCACGGCGGAGTCAGCCTCGGTCCGCAACGCAATGCTTTGCGCGCGGGAACCGATATCGTGGTCGCCACCACCGGCCGCCTCCGCGAATTTATCGATGCCAAGAGGGTCCGCCTCGACCTGATCGAGGTGCTGATCCTCGACGAGGTGGATCGCATGCTCGATTTGGGCTTCATCGACGACGTCAAGACCATCACGGCCCTGTGTCCTCCCCAGCGCCAAACGCTCCTGTTCTCGGCCACGGTGCCCCAAAAATTGGAGGAAATCGCGCGCTTTGCACTCCGCGACCCCGAGCGGATCGAGATCAGCCCCCGTCAGACCGTCACCGCCACCGTCACCCACGCGATCCATCCGGTGTCCGAGACTCAGAAATTCGATCTGCTCCTGGCTCTCCTCAAACGAGCGGAATTCAAGAGTGTCATCGTCTTTGCGCGCACGAAGATTGGAACCGACCGCATCGCGCATTGCCTCCGCCTGCAAAATCACTCCGTGGCCGTATTGCATGCGGACCGCAGCCAATCCCAAAGGGCCGCCGCGCTCGCCGGTTTCAAAAGCGGCCGGCAAGGCATCCTGGTCGCAACCGACATCGCCGCCCGAGGAATCGACATCGCCGGCGTCTCCCACGTCATCAACTACGATGTCCCGCGGAATCCCGAGGACTATGTGCACCGCATAGGCCGGACCGGCCGGGCCGAAGAGACGGGTGATGCTCTCATGCTCGCAACCCCGGAGGAGGCCGGAGCCGTCCGTGCCATCGAGAAGCTGATCGGTGAGAAAATTCCCCAGCTCGCCCTCGATGGATTCGCGTATGATGGCGGGCAGCCTCCCTTGGTCGATCCGTCCAAACCTTCCACGAGCACACACCGGCCCGGGCGGCAGCGGTTGGGAGCGGGCGGCAAGCAAAAGGGCGAACCGGGAAGAAATCAGAGCCGCGCCTTCAGCGGGCCGGCGCATGGCGGCGGGAATCCCCACTACCACTCCAAAGGCAAACCGGGCGCACACTGGCGCAGGCGTTGATCCGTACTATGCAAATCATCCCATCCGGAAGGCTCATCGCGGCGTTGGTCCTAGGCGGCGTCGCCGTCCTGGCGCTCGGTTCCAATTCCCGGGCGGCCGAGCTCACCCAGAAAGTGCACGCGATGGAGGCAATGCCGGGCTTCTTCCCCCTCTACTGGGAGGCTGGCTCCGGCAAGCTTTGGTTGGAAATCTCCCGATTCGACTCCGATTTCCTCTATGTCGATTCGCTGCCGGCGGGACTAGGGTCCAATGATGTCGGACTCGATCGCGGCCAATTGGGCCGTGAGCGCGTCGTTCGGTTTCAGCGCATCGGCCCCCGTGTGCTGCTCGTCGAGCGGAATCTGGCATTTCGGGCAGACGGCGGAAGCGCGGAAGAAGCGAAGGCTGTCGAGGATTCTTTCGCTTCGTCGGTGATCGCGGGCTTCGACGTCGCCGCCGAAGAGGACGGACGGGTGCTCGTGGACGGAACGGATTTCTTTTTCCGCGATGCGCACAACGTGATTGGAGCCCTCAAGGAGGCTGGCCAGGGGAGCTTCGTGCTCGATCCCAAGAGAAGCGCGTTCTACCTGCCGAGGGTAAAAAGCTTTCCCAAGAACACGGAGATTGAAGTGACGCTCACCTTCAGCGGCGGCGACCCGGGCAAGTTCGTCCGAGAGGTCACGCCGGATCCCCATTCCATCACAATTCGGGAACGGCATTCCCTGGTGCAATTGCCCGATGCGGGCTATCGCCCGCGTGTCTTCGACCCCAGGGCGGGATATTTCAGCATCGGATACGCCGACTACTCCGCGCCCATCGGCGATCCCATCCAGAAACGCTTCATCCTGCGCCACAGGCTGGTCAAAAAAGACCCTTCGGCCGCACGAAGCGAAGCGGTCGAACCGCTCGTCTACTACCTCGACCCAGGCACACCGGAACCGATCCGAAGCGCGCTGCTGGACGGCGCCCGCTGGTGGGACCAGGCCTTCGAGGCGGCCGGCTTTATCCATGCGTTCCGCGTCGAGATGCTGCCGGCAGGCGCCGATATGATGGACGTCCGCTACAACACGATCGAGTGGGTTCACCGCGCGACGCGCGGATGGTCGTACGGCACAGCAGTGGCCGATCCGCGGACCGGCGAAATCATCAAAGGACACGTCCTGCTCGGCTCCTTGCGCGTGAGGCAGGACTTCATGATCGCCGAAGGCCTTCTGGCGCCCTATGAAAACGGCGCGCAACCGCCGCCGGAACTGGAGCGCATGGTGCTTGCGCGCCTCCGCCAGCTCGCGGCCCACGAGCTCGGTCACACCCTCGGCCTCGCTCACAATTACATCGGCAGCGCGCAGGGCCGGTCTTCGGTCATGGACTATCCCTTCCCGCTCATCGAGGAACGCCCGGATCATTCACTCGACCTGAGCCATGCCTACGCAACCGGCATCGGGGAATGGGACAAGGTGGCGATCGAATGCGGCTACGGAGTGTTCGCCGCGGGGACCGACGAGGCGGCGGCGATGAGCGGCATCCTGCATGCGGCCCGCGACCGCGGGCTCATCTTCCTGACCGACCAGGACGCACGACCGATCGGAAGCGTTCATCCCCAGGTCCATCTCTGGGACAATGGATCGGATGCTGTGACGGAATTGACGCGGGTTCTTTCGGTCCGCGCTTCGGCGCTGTCCCGATTCGGTGAAAACGTCATTCGGCCCGGACGACCGCTGGCGACCATCGAAGAGGCGCTCGTTCCCATTTATCTGCTTCACCGCTACCAGATCGAAGCGGCATCAAAGAGCATCGGAGGCGAGAGCTATGCGTACGCCCTCCGCGGTGATGGGCAGGCTCCGTTGAAAGCCGTGCCAGCGGCCGATCAGCGCCGGGCTCTCGAGGCGGTTCTGGGCGCCCTTGCGCCCAGCGTGCTTCGGCTCCCGGCCCCGCTCCTGGATCTTTTGCCGCCGCGCCCCAGCGGGTTCCAGGCGACGCGCGAACTCTTCACTCGCAGGACGGGCCTCGCCTTCGACGCGCTTGCTCCTGCGGAAGCTGCGGCGGAACTGACCTTCGGGCTGCTGCTCAACCGCGAGCGCGCAGCGCGGCTGGTCCAGCAGCACGCGCGGGATCCGCAACTCCCCGGACTTGAAGAGGTGATCGGAAGGATCCTCGAACTCACTTGGTACCGGGCCGAGAGCGAGGATCTCGACGGCGAAATCGAGCGTTCGGTCGATTCCGTCGCCCTGGCGCACGTTCTCGCCCTGGCGGCGTCGCGCGATGCGGCGCCCCAAGTGCGCGCAATCGCGGAAGACCAGCTGCACGCGCTTCAGGAACGGCTCGTCGGTACCGGGCACTTCACGGCACCGTCGGTGAAGGCAGCCCATAACGCCTTCGGCGCCCATCTCATCGAACTGTACTTCGCCAACCCCAAGGATTTCACGCCGCCGCCCACTCCCGAACCGCCGCCGGGCCAGCCGATCGGAGACTGCGCGGACGACGAATGGGACGATCCCATTCCCTGATCCCAGCCCTTTGCGCGAAATTCGCTTAGAGGGATCTTTGCGTCCCTGTCAGCCGATGAGCGAGGTGTTGGGACCAGAACAGCTGCGACCAGGACTCCAGGGTGGGGAGTATTTTCTCTATACCCTCACAATCGGTCCACTGAGCTTCAATCATCTCAGGCTCGTTGACGGAGAACCGGTCATTCGCGGCTTCAACCAAGATGGCCACACCCAGATGGACTTGGCCCACTGGATTGGAGTCGTCGTTAAGGAATCCGACCACGCTGAGTTGCTGGACGCTGGGTATGTAGACCTCTTCGTTGAGCTCCCGCACCAGGGCCGCGAGAATCAGATTGGTTTCGGGCCGGCCGCCGTGGTCGCCGTCGTTGATATGCCCCCCAAATCCGAGCGAAAACTTATTGTGAAGGCGTTTCTCTCCCTGTTTGGAGGTTCGGCGGTAGACGAGGAAGCGATTGTCGTGGGTGATGACAATATAGGGAATGATCTGTTTATGCGAACGATCCTCCTCGGCCAGTTTGCGATCAAGAAATACGGACCGCTCTCCAATCGTTCCGATCAGGTCGGAAGCATCATCCTTGAAGAAGCCCTGTTTCAGGGCGCTCTCGATGAGGTTGCGCGGCACCGCGAGAACTTTTTCGTCCATGGTCCAAGCGTTGTGCCGGAAACTCGGACCACTTGGAAACAAAAGACATTCCCTTCTTTTGCGCAGCTTCCTCACCGTCGATTCGCAGGCTTATTCACAATGGCGCGGCTTCCGCAACACGGAGGCCCAATCCGGGCGTGAAGCTGCCTGGCGACGTCGTTGGGTTGACCCCCGGCCGAAGCCCTGCTCAAAGTCCGAAATGCCCGACTCCCAGAGCCCGCAGCCGGTTCGGCGCGGCGCCCTCGCGTTTATTTTCGTCACGGTGCTTGTCGATGTCCTCGCCCTGGGAATCGTGATTCCCGTCCTTCCGAAGCTCGTCGAGAATTTCCTCGGCGGCAATACAGCCGGCGCGGCGCGTATTTTCGGCGCCTTCGGCACGGTCTGGGCGCTCATGCAGTTCATCTTTGCGCCGATCCTCGGCATGGTTTCTGACCGTTTCGGGCGCCGGCCGGTGATCCTGATTTCGTGCCTCGGGCTGGGGCTGGATTACGCATTCATGGCGTGCGCACCCACGCTCGGATGGCTCTTTGTCGGCCGTATCATCTCGGGAATTACCGCGGCAAGCTTCGCCACGGCCGGAGCCTATATCGCGGACGTCACCCCCAGTGAGCGCCGCGCGGCAAGCTATGGATTCCTCGGTGCGGCCTGGGGCTTCGGCTTCGCGTTCGGACCGGCCCTTGGCGGCCTCCTCGGTGGAATCAACCCAAGGCTTCCCTTCTGGGTCGCCGCCGTGCTGGCGCTGGCGAATGCCGCCTATGGATGGTTCGTTCTTCCCGAGTCGCTTCCACCCGAAAAACGCAGCCCCCGGTTTGTTTGGGCGAGAGCCAATCCCGTCGGCTCGCTCCGCCTGCTCCGCTCACACCATGAGTTGTTCGGCCTGGCGGCGATCTACTTCATCGTCTTTGTCGCGCATCAGGTGCTCACCAGCGTCTTCGTCCTCTATTCGATGTTTAGGTACCGATGGACGGAATCCCAGGTGGGCCTATGCCTGGCGATCGTTGGCATCTGCAGCATCGTCGTGCAGGGCATTCTGGTAAAACCCATCGTGCCCCGCCTCGGCGAACGCCGTGCGCTTCTCCTGGGGCTCGTTTTCGGCGTCGCGGGCTTTGCCATCTTCGGCTGGGCTCCCAGCGGAGCCGCCTTTTGCTGCGGAATCCCGGTCTTCGCCCTGATCGGCTTTTTTGGGCCGTCGGCTCAGAGCCTCATGTCCAAGCGGGTGTCCCCCTCAGAGCAGGGCCAGCTCCAGGGAGCCAACTCAAGTCTTATGGGAATAGCCGGAATGATCGGACCGGGACTCTTCACCCTCATTTTTGCGCATTACATCGCGCCCACTCGGACCGTCCAGATTCCGGGGGCCGCCTTCTACCTGGCATCCGTGCTGATGGGGGGCGCTTTTGTCGCCGCCTGGATGGCGACCCGATCGATGCCGATGCGGCCACCCGGGCCTGGACGAGCAGAAGAAACGCCCCCTTTGACCGAGGAATTCGAACTAGGGGAGAGCGGAGAACCTGGAGCGACGCAGGTCACTTACCCAGCATCTTAGCGACAATAAAGATAAGGACTGCACCCCCAAATCCGCCACCAAGGAGGAGATAGATAAGTGAGTAGCCGATCGCCGCTACGGGCGGAATGGAAAGAGCTGCAAGGAGAGGGAGCATGTGAGTGAGGATTAGGGGTGAAATGCCAGCGAAGTGTGGCTTTTTCTTGGACCCGCAGAGGCGTCTCTTGTTCGCCGCTTACTTTCGCATCACGCCCCGGAAGCCCTAGATTCGAGTTGTCGAAGATAAGCCATTAAATCATTGATGGAAGGCCGCATGCGCGCCGCCAGCCGCCAATGGATCTCCCGGATGCGCTCTATTCAGGGCGCGGGCCTTGGCTTTGGCTGCTCGGTTGTCGCGGCGCGTGCCGAGAGTCCGGCGAGCGCATTGGCCCATGCGAGCCCGGGCATCCGCTACGAAACCGTCGTCCTCGCCCTGGCCCTCGCCGGAACGCTCTGGGCCTATTTTCGTCAACGAACGTTGCGCAGGCGCATGGCGCGTCAGGCCGCGCTCTTATCCCAGCAGCGCACGCTCCTTCAGGCACTTTACGACAACATTCCGATGGCTATGACGGTGGCCGAGATACGGCCCGATGGTCCCACGATCATCGCCATGAACCGTCAGGCGTGCGCCCTCTATTCGGTGGAGCCGGCCCATGCGATCGGTCGCACGCTGATTGAAATCGCCCTCACGGCCGACTGCCGCCGCCACCTCGGCGATGCCATTACGCGCGCGCAAACCGGTGAAATCGCCCACCTCGAATGCGTCTTTGAGCTCAATCGCCAGGCACTTGATGTGACCGCCGTCCCTCTCTCGCGCAATTCAACCGGGCCGCTCCGAATCTGCGTCCTGGCCGCCGACGTCACCGTCCGCAAGCAGATGGACGCGGAGATCGCCCAATCGCGCAAGCTTCGGGCCGTCGGCGAACTGGTGGGCGGGATCGCCCATGAGTTCAACAACCTGTTGACGCCGGTGATGCTCAAGGTCGGGGAGATCCAGATCAAGCGCCCCGCCGACGCGGAATTGCTGCGGGACATGGACGTACTCACCCGAGCGGTCCAGCGAACCGCCGAACTCACCCGGCGCCTGCTAACATTTGGCCGCAAGAGCGGCTCCCGTCCAGAAGTCGTGAGCCTGGCCACCATCGTAGACGGTTGCTTTGACCTGATCCAGCACACCGTCGACCGAAGGATCGTCTGGCAGAAGACCGTGCCCCCGGACCTCCCTCCCCTCTATTTCAACGCAACCGATCTCAATCAAATCCTGCTCAACCTGCTGCTCAACGCGCGGGACACCCTGGTCGACAAGCTCGCGGGCGCCCACAGCGGGTCATGGATTCCGCAGATCGCAGTCGAAGTCGCCTCCCTCCCCCCGGACGCGGCGACAAGCGCGCTCCGCCATTCCGGGCGCACCCTCTTGGGCTGGCAGCGCCTCACGGTTCGCGACAACGGACTGGGGATTCCTTCCGAACTCGTTGAGCGGATCTTTGAGCCCTTCTTTACGACCAAGGAGGCCGGAAAGGGAACCGGCCTGGGATTGGCCACCGTCTGGCACCTGGTGGTCGACGCGAGCGGACGGATCGAGGTCGATTCCACCCCCGGTGAAGGAACGGCCTTTCATGTGCTTATTCCCGTATGGCCTCAGGTTGAGATACCCAAGCCCGTGTCCGTTCCCGAGAGACCGGCGGCGCCCGCGACCGTGCTCCTGGTCGAGGACGAGCCTCTCGTCGCCGAGACGGTTGCCGAAGCTCTCCGTAGAAGCGGGCACACGGTGCGGCATTTCGCCGACGGAGCCGAAGCCTGGACGCATTTGTCCGCCAATCTTGCCGACTACGAACTGCTTGTGATCGACGTGAATCTTCCGGGAATGAACGGACTGGATATGGTCGGCCGCGCCCGGGAGCGTGAGTTTGGCGGACGTGTCCTGATGATGAGCGGGCGATTCGCCACGGCCGACCTGCGGGCCGTCGCCCGTCTCAAGGTCGATCAGGCAATCACCAAACCGTTCACGGCGGCTCAATTCGAATCGGTCGTCCGCGAAGCTCTCAATGGGGCCGCCCGCAAGACAGCTGGCATTTGACCCAGCGCAAACCCTCCGCTAAGAGTGTTCCTCCATGTCTCCCGACCTCACCGATCTCTACCAGCACGTGATCCTGGACCACAACCGCAGGCCGCGGAACAGAGGTCGGCTGCCGACGGCCAACCGCGTGGCCCACGGAGACAACCCCTCGTGCGGCGACCAATGTGACGTGTTTCTGCGGGTCGAGGACGGCCGCATAGCCGACATTTCCTTCGACGGGTCGGGGTGCGCCATTTCCCAGGCAAGCGCCTCCCTGATGACCACCCAGCTCAAGGGACGGACCGCGCCAGAGGCGGTGAAACTCTTCGATCAGTTCCACGAGATCGTCACCACGGGCAATGCCCCCGATGAGATCAGCGACTTCGCCGCGTTTGCCGGAGTCCATGCCTTCCCCGCCCGCATCAAATGCGCCACGCTCGGCTGGCACGCCGCCCTCAACGCACTCAAGGGCGAAGACGCACCCGCGACCACCGAAACCCATGCCGACTGAGTCCGCGCCCGACTGGGACAAAATCCGGGCGGACTTCCCGGCTCTCGCTCAAGAGGTGAACGGCCGGCCGCTCATCTACCTCGACAACGCCGCAACCACGCAAAAGCCCCGCTCCGTGATCGATGCGCTGAGCCGCTTCTACGAGCACGACAACGCCAACGTGCACCGCGGCCTCCATGCCCTCTCGACCCGGGCAACCGACGCTTACGAGGGGGCGCGCGCGCGCGTCGCCCGCTTTATCCATGCCGCGCATCCGGAGGAGATCGTTTTTACGCGTGGAACGACCGAATCCATCAATCTGGTGGCCGCCAGCTGGGGCGCCGCCAACCTCCATCCGGGGGACGTCATCCTTCTCACCGAGATGGAACATCACAGCAATCTCGTCCCCTGGCAGATGATCGCCAAGAGGACGGGGGCCACGCTCCGCTTTGTGCCGATCACGGGCAACGAGGGGCTTCTCGACCTCTCCCAGCTCGACCGCCTTCTGACGCCCGAGGTCAAGATTTTCGCCTTCACCCACGTTTCCAATACGCTGGGCACAATCAATCCGGTCGCCGACCTGTGCGCGCGAGCCCGCAAGGCAGGCGCCCTCACCGTCATCGACGCCGCCCAATCCGTTGGCCATATGCCGATCGACGTCGGCGCCATTGGCTGCGACTTCCTGGCTTTCTCCGGTCACAAGATGGCCGGGGTCACTGGAATTGGCGTCCTCTATGGCCGGCGCGAGCTCTTGGATGCGATGCCGCCTTACCAGGGCGGCGGGGGAATGATCAACCATGTCGAGTTCTTCGAGAGCCGGTGGAAGCCGTCCCCGGAACGATTCGAAGCAGGCACGCCCAATTTTGCGGACGCCTACGCACTCGGGGTCGCCTGCGACTACCTGGATTCCGTGGGCCGGCCGGCGATCGAAAAGCATGACGAGGCCCTCGCACGGCGCGCCTACGATGCCCTTTCGCGCCTGCCGGGGATCCGGATCATCGGCCCATCCACGGAACGTACGGGGCTTGTGAGCTTCGCCCTGAACGACGTTCATGCCCACGATGTCGTCACCTTTGCCGATCAGGACGGAATCGCCCTGCGCGGCGGCCACCACTGCAACCAACCCCTGATGCGCAAGCTCGGCCTGACGAGCACGGCCCGGGCAAGCTTCTACCTCTACAACACCGACGCGGAGGTCGACGCCCTGGTCGCATCGCTGCGCCGCACGATCAAGTTCTTTGCGGGCTGACCGGCCTGCCAGCCACCCAGACCATTGCCTTGGACGCGAGGCGGTCAAAGGCCCTCATGCACAGCTCAAGGTGATCCTCGCGCGTGTCCTCGATCTTGTTGTGGCTGATGCCGTGGAGACTTTGGACGAACATCATGATCGTCGGGACACCCGCTCTCGAGACCTCGGCCGCGTCATGCAGCGGCCCTGAAGGCATCCGATGGGGGCGCCCTCCGGCCTCCGCGACCGCGGCATCGCACAGATCCAATAGCTCCGGGTGGAAAAGAATCGGATCGATGCGCCAAATCCGATTCCACTCGACGGCGACGCGCCCCTCCTGGGCGAAGCGCTCGCTCGCTTCGCGGGCCTGCGCGTACATCCGGCCCAGCGCAGGGCCGTCCAGGTGCCGCTGGTCGAGCGTGATGCGACACTCCTCGACGACGCTGGTGACAATGCCAGGCCGGGTCGTACAAGAGCCGATCGTGCACACCCCGCCCTCACGCTCGGCGATCCGGTAAATTTCCGGGCTCATTCGGGCGGCCGCAAGAAATGCGTCGCGTCGCCGATTCATCGGCGTACTCCCCGAGTGGGCGGCCTGCCCGCGGAATGTGATGGCATGCCGTTCGACGCCAAAGGTTCCAAGCACGGTGCCGAGCGCCAGATCCAAGTCCAGCAGCACCGGCCCCTGTTCGATGTGCAGCTCGAGATACGCGGCCGCGTTGACCAGTTCACGGCCAGCCTCCTTCGCCCTGTCGAGGTCAATGCCGTGCGCGCGGATGGCCTCCGGCAGGCCGATTCCGTCGCGATCGCGCAGGCCCCGCGCTTCCTCGAGGTCAAGAGTTCCGGAACACGCGGACGAACCGAACAGGCTTTTGCCGAAGCGCGCCCCCTCCTCGTCGGCCCAGTCGACGAGGCGAACGGTGACGGGCGGACGACCGGCATACTGCTCGTTGATCCGGCGCAGGATCTCCACCCCGGCAAAGACATTCAGGCAGCCGTCCAGCCAGCCCCCATTGGGCACCGAATCCAAATGGCCCCCAATGATCAGCGCGGCGTCGGATTCACCCCGCAGCGTCGTCCAGAGATTCCCAGCAGGGTCGAGATGCGTCTCGACAGGCAGCCCGGAGAGGTTGCGGCGAAGCAATTCGCGGGCCGTCGTCCAGACAGGCGTGAAGGCCACCCGCTGGGCCCCGTTCTCGTCGGCGGTCCGCGCCCGCAGCTCCTTGAGTTCGGCGATTGTTCGGCTCGGATCCAGAGGCATCGCCCTCCGAGCCTTCCCTACTTCCTGCTTGGAAACGAGCGCATTTTTCCCACGATCGCCCCAACGACACCGTCCACCACACCGTTCTTGAGCGCGCCCGCCGGCGGCGCCGCGGATTCGTCCCCGGCGCATCGATGCGATGCACCAGCGGCCACGGCCCCCCAAGTCGACACCTCATCATGCCCGTTGAAACGATCCTGACCGCGGCCAGCGCGGAGGCCAATATGGCCGAACTCAAGGCCGCCTACCGACCCTCCGAAGCGCTCGTCGAGGCCTATCGCTGCCTTTTTTGCTTCGATGCCCCCTGCATCATGGCCTGTCCCACCGGCATCGACATCCCGGGATTCATCCGCAAAATCGCCAATGGCAACCCCGTCGGCGCGGCCCGAACGATCCTGACCGCCAACGTGCTGGGCGCGAGTTGCGCGCGGGTCTGCCCGACGGAAGTCCTTTGCGAGGGGGCCTGCGTGCTCGAAGACCGCGACGAAAAACCCATCGAGATCGGGCGCCTGCAACGCCATGCGACCGACTACGTTTCCGAACGGAAGATCCGGGTTCTCGAGGCGCCCCGGACCCGCAACGGCAAGCGCGTCGCGGTGATCGGCGGCGGACCCGCCGGACTGGGTTGCGCGGCCGAGCTAGCCCAATTGGGCTACGAGGTGACGATATTCGAGAAGCAGCCCCACCTCGGCGGCCTCAACACGTATGGGATTGCCTATTACAAAATGAAGCCCGAGGTCAGCCTTGAGGAGGTCGAGCTCGTGCGCTCGCTCGGCGTCGAGATGCGATGCGGTATGGAGGTCGGTCGCGACATTCCGGCCGAAGGCATTTTGCGCGACTTCGCCGCGGTATTCGCCGGCATCGGACTAGGCGACGCTCAGCGGCTCCGCATCCCCGGGGAGGACCTTCCCGAGGTGGTCGACGCTCTTGCCTTCATACGCGATATTCACACCCGCCCCCTTGACCGGGTCCCGGTGGGACGGCGCGTGGCCGTGATCGGGTGCGGCAATACCGCGATCGACGCGGTGACGCAGGCGCGGCGGCTGGGCGCGGAGCGGGCGGTGGTGATCTACAGGCGCGGCGAAGAGGATATGTCGGCCTACGCCTTCGAATACGAACTAGCGAAAGCCGATGGAGGCCACTTCCATTTCCACACGCTTCCGGTGGAGGTGATCGCAACAGGCGGGCGCGTCAGCGGTCTGCGGGTTGTGCGCACGCGGCCCGGCGCTTCAGGCCGGCTCGAAACGATCCCCGGCTCGGAATTCGTCGAGCCCTGCGACATGGTCCTGAAGGCGGTTGGCCAGGAGAAGCAGATCGCGCTGCTGCGGCGCCTGTTCCCGCAGATTGAGCTCGATGAGCGCGGCGCGATCCGCCACGACCCGGTCACCGGTGCCACCAGCATCGCCGGAGTCTTCACGGGCGGGGACTGCGCCAACGGAGGCCGAGAGGTCGTCAATGCCGTTGGCGAAGGCAAGAAGGCTGCCCGCGGCATCCACGCCTTCCTCTTTGGCGTTCAGGTGCCCGGCACCGTCCAACCCTCCCGCCTCGGGGCGCCGGGAGGGGCCTCCGGCTCCGGATTCGACCGACCGATTCGCGTCAACGAACTCGAAGATTCGCCGCCCGACCGGGCGCGAAAGTGACCGCGGCCGCCGGGAATCCATGCCGATCCGCCTAGCCACAGCCGCCGATGCGCCCGCTATCGCGGCCATCTACCGGCCGTTCTGCGAATCCAGCCATGTCTCCTTTGAAACCACGGCTCCGGACGCCGCTGAAATGGCAGCCCGCATCAACAAGACCCTGCAAAAGCTTCCTTGGCTGGTGGACGACGACGACGGAATCGCCGGATACGCTTACGCCTCGGTTCACCGGGAGCGTCTCGGATATCGGTGGTCGGCCGACGCGGCGGTCTACATCCATCCGGCCCACCACCGGCGCGGCGCCGGGAGCCGCCTCTACCGGACCCTTTTTCCCCTCCTCCAACGCCTCGGATATTACCGGGTCTTCGCGGGGATCGCGCTGCCCAATCCCGGAAGCGTCGGCCTCCATCAGTCGCTCGGGTTCTCTCTGGTCGGCGTCTACCGTGGCGCCGGCTTCAAAAACGGCGCCTGGCGGGATGTCGGTTGGTGGCAGCTCGACCTGCGCCCCGCTGAGGGGGTCCCGGCCGAGCCCGCGAGTTGGCCCGAATTCGCGGCCTCGGGCGCCTCGTTCGATCTTTCTGCAGCTTCCATCCCTTACCCATGGCCGACCTCTCCATAAATTTCGCCGGGATCAAGTCGCCTAATCCATTCTGGATCGGCTCGGGCCCGCCCGCCAACACCGGCTATCAGGCGCACCGGGCGTTCGACGCGGGCTGGGGCGGCGTCGTTTGGAAGACCATCGGCGATCCGATCGTCAATGTGGCTTCCCGGTATTCAGCACTCAACTACGGATCGGCGCGCATGATCGGCTTCAACAACATAGAGCTGATCAGCGATCGCTCGCCCGAGACCAACTTCAAGGAGATCGCAGAGGTCAAGCGGCGCTGGCCGCACCATGCCGTGATCGCGTCTCTCATGGTGGATACGCGTGAGCGCTGGCACGAGTTCGTCAAGCGCTCCGCCGACGCCGGCGCCGACGGCATCGAGCTCAATTACGGATGCCCCCACGGCATGTGCGAACGCGGCATGGGCTCGGCTGTCGGCCAGCAGCCGGCCGTCGCCGAGAAGATCACCAGCTGGGTCATGGAAGCGGCCACCATACCGGTGATTGTGAAGCTCACCCCCAATATCACGGATGTCACCGCGGCAGCCCGGGCGGCTCGCCGCGCCGGGGCGAATGCCATCTCGCTGATCAACACCATCAACAGCATCACCAACGTGGATCTCGACACGCTGGTCCCTGAGCCGACGGTCCGCAGGCTGAGCTCCCACGGCGGTTATTGCGGCCCCGCCGTGAAGCCAATCGCCCTCAATATGGTCCAGTCCTGCGCGGCTGACCCGGATGTCGGTCTCCCCATCTCCGGGATCGGAGGCATTGCGACCTGGCGCGATGCGGCCGAATTCATCGCTCTGGGGGCCTCGAGCGTGCAGGTATGCACGGCCGTTATGCACTACGGCTTTCGCATCGTTGAGGATATGGCCGAGGGTTTGAGCGCCTACCTGGACTCCAAAGGTTTCGCCGGGGTCTCCGATCTCTGCGGGCGTTCGGTAAAAGCGCTCGAGAAATGGGAGCACCTGGACCTCCATTTTCAGCGGGTCGCGCGCATCGACTACGCCAAATGCATCGGGTGCAACCTCTGCTACGTGGCCTGCGAAGACGGCGCCCATCAATGCATCGACCTCGCCGACCCAGCGGAGCTGGGAGTGGGCGTTGGGCCTGGCCGCGTTCCCGGCAAGCCCGTCCCGAAGGTGCGCGAGGAGGATTGCGTGGGCTGCAATCTCTGCTCCCTGGTGTGCCCGGTCGATGCCTGCATCACCATGACCCCGATCGAGAACGGACTGGAATCCCTAAGCTGGAGCCAATACCAGGACCGGGTATCGCGCGGCGAAATGGCGCCCATTCCTCCCCATCCCTGACCCCTTCTTCACATGCCCGCCCAAACCCTGCAACCGTGCCCGATGTTCATCGGTGGCGAGTGGACCCAGCCCGCGATGGCCGGAACCCCCGTCTACAACCCTTCCACCGGCGAAGTGATCGCCGAATGTCCCGCCGGAGGGGCTGCCGAGATCGGGGACGCCGTTGAAGCCGCCGCGACTGCGTTCCCAGCCTGGCGGGACACCCCGCCCGTCGAGCGCGCGCGGCTCTTCTTCCGCTACCGCCAGCTCTACGAGCAGAACTTCGACCGCATCTGTGCGACCGTCTCGCGCGAGCACGGCAAAACCCTCGCCGAGGCGCGGGGGAGCGCCTATCGCGGACTCGAGAACATCGAGTACGCCTGCGGCATCCCCTCGCTCTTGTTCGGCGACACGCTGGAGAACGTGGCGCGCAACGTCGATTGCGAGACGCTGCTGCAGCCGCTCGGCGTATGCGCCGGGATCACACCGTTCAATTTTCCGGCGATGGTGCCGCTGTGGATGTTCCCGCTCGCTGTCGCCTGCGGAAACACCTTTGTGCTCAAGCCGAGCGAAAAGGTGCCTCTCACCGCCGTCCTCCTGGTCGAACTTCTTGAGAAGGCAGGCCTTCCCAAAGGCGTGCTCAACCTGGTCCATGGCGGCCGCGAATGCGTCGACGCGCTCCTGGCCCATCCAAAGGTGAAGGCCGTCTCGTTTGTCGGGTCCACCCCGATCGCCAAATACATCTACGAGACTGGCACCCGCAACGGAAAGCGCGTGCAGGCCAACGGCGGAGCCAAGAACTACATCGTCGTCATGCCAGACGCCGACATGCCGAAAACGGTCGAAGCCCTCTCGGCGGCGGCGTTCGGATGCGCGGGAGAGCGCTGTATGGCGGGATCGACCGCGCTCACCGTGGGCGCGGCGGCCGAGAGGCTCCTTCCCACGCTCATCGAGGCCGCGCGGGCGATCAAGGTCGGACCCACCGACCGGGCAGCACAACCCGACATGGGCCCCCTGATCACAGGCCAGCACCGCGACCGGGTCGCCAGCCTGGTTGACAGCAGCGAGAATGAAGGCGCACACATCGTCTGCGACGGCCGCGGCGTCCGCGTTCCCGATGCTCCAAACGGCTTCTACTTTGGCGCGACGATCGTGGACCGGGTCGCCAGCGAGATGACGATCGCCCGGGAAGAGGTCTTCGGCCCGGTGCTCAACGTCATGCACATGGAGGACCTCGGCCAGGCGATCGAACAGGCCAACCGCTCCGCGTTTGGCAACGGCGCGGCGATCTTCACGCAATCGGGCTCGGCCGCCCGCGAATTCAAGCACCGCGTCAAGGCCGGCATGGTCGGAATCAATGTCGGCGTCCCGGCGACCATGGCCATGTTCCCGTTCACCGGCTGGGACGCCTCCTTCTTCGGCGACTTGCACATCCAGGGCCGGGAGGCCGTGCAGTTCTATACGCAGCAGAAGGTCGTCACCAGTCGATGGTTCGGCGGCACCGTCGGAGACGTTTGGAGAAAGTAAGCCTCAGGACGCCGCCCCCACCCATGCCGCTGCTGATCAAGAACGGAGAGATCGTCACCGCCGACTCGCGCTATTTTGCGGACATCTACTGCGAAGGGGAGACCATCACGGCCATCGGCCGCGGGCTCTCGGCTCCTCCCGGCGCCGCCGTAATCGATGCCGCGGGAAAATACGTTTTTCCGGGATTCATCGACCCCCACGTCCACATCTATCTGCCCTTCATGGGCACGTATTCGAAGGATAATTACGAGACCGCCAGCCGGGCGGCGCTCATCGGCGGCACAACGACCCTGATCGAGATGTGCTGTCCGGCGCGCAAGGACGAGGCGCTCGAGGGGTTCGAGCTGTGGATGAGCCAGGCGGCGGGCAAGTCGGCTTGCGACTACACCTTCCATATGGGGGTCACGAAGTTCGACGACCGCGCCGAAGCCCAGCTGCGCGAGATCGTTCGCCGCGGGATCGCCTCCTTCAAGATCTTCCTCGCCTACAAAGGGGCCTTCGGAATCGACGACGGTGAGTTGTACCGAACGCTGAAGCTCGCCAAGGAGCTGGGCGTCATCGTGACGGCGCATTGCGAGAATGAGACTCTGGTCGCGGAGCGCTCGAAGGAATTATTGGCGGCGGGAAAGACCGATCCGGGCCAGCACCATGAGAGCCGGCCCCCGCTGGTGGAGGCCGAGGGAGTCCATCACCTGATGACCTTCGCCGAGCTCACCGGCGCCTCAACCTACATCGTGCACCTGAGCTGCCGAGAGGCCCTCGACGAAGCGCTCGCGGCGCGCCGGAGGGGAGTCCGCGTGGGGGTCGAAACGCTCATACAATACCTTGTTCTCGACAAAACCTACGCCGAGCGGCCGAATTTTGAGGGGGCGAAGTATGTGATGTCCCCTCCCCTTCGGGAGGCCGCCAACCAGCCGGTGCTCTGGAACGGGCTCCGGGACGGCCTGATCCAGACCGTCGCGACCGACCACGCTCCCTTCGACTTTGCGACCCAGAAGCCGATGGGGCGCGATGACTTTACCAAGATTCCGAATGGGATCCCCTCGCTGGAGGAGCGCATCAATCTGCTGTACACCCACGGCGTCTGCCGGGGGCGGATTGACCTCCACACGCTGGTCGAAGTGGCGAGCACACGGGTGGCCAAGCTCTTCGACCTGTTCCCCAAGAAGGGCACGATTCAACTCGGCGCCGACGCGGATCTGGTGGTCTATGATCCCCACTACCGTGGGACGATTTCTGCTTCAAAGCAGGCCATGAACGTCGACTACAGCGCATTCGAAGGCTGGCCCATCGAAGGCCGCCCGAGCGCCGTGACGGTCCGCGGCGAGATCGTCGTCAGGGACGGCGCCTTCGTCGGGACGCCGGGCCGGGGCCGCTTCCTGGCGCGCACCCCCGGACATTTTTAAGGGTTACGATCCGGATTGGATCTCGATATCGCCGCCGCTGGAGTGCAGGCGCAGACGCGGGCCGCCGCCGCCCACCGAGCCCTCAAGACGATTGCGGCCGGGGGCTCCCCTTTCGATGGCCACCGTGAGGTGCTTGACCGAGACGGAACCGCCTGAAGTTGAAGCATCCAGATTGCAGGCGGTCGCGGCACCCAGAGTCGCGTCCACAGAACCGCCCGAGGTGCTGAGTTCCGAGTCGCCGTCCATCGGTCCGGAAAAGGCCGCCCGCACATTACCACCGCTGGTCAGCGCGCTCAGACGCCCCTGGATCGATTCAACGCGGATGCTGCCCCCGGAAGTCTTGATTTCGGCCCGGCCAGCCAGCGGCCCGGTCGTGATGTGTCCGCCGCTTGAGACCAGGTGCACGGCCCCCTGAGCGCCGCCCAGATTGACCTCTCCGCCGGATGTCGTCGCCGACACATCTCCCAAGATGCGCCCGATCGAGATATCACCGCCCGAGGTGTGGGCCTTCACTTGCCCGTTGAGATTCGAGATCGAGATATCGCCACCCGACGTGGTCAAATTCACGGAGCAGCGTTTCGGCACCTTGACAACAAAGTCCACCCGGACCGGATTGGACCCCATCTGAAAGCCCCACCCATGGCGATCGTAGTGGGCTGTGGCGCTGACGTCCCCGGCGTGCTGCTCAATCTGCAGATCGAGCCCTTTGAGCAGCTCATCGGCCTCCGCATCCGACCCTGCGCGGATGTGCTCACGCGCCTCGATGCGCACGCCGACGTTTGCATCGGGCGAATCGGCCGCTTCAACCTGGATTTTTCCACCTTCGGTCGACACCTGGACGGTTCCGCCGGGTGCCACGTCATAGTTGCGGGTAACGACGCGATCGACGGCACCGAAGGCGGGTGCCACCGCCAACAAGGCCAGAATCGGAGAAAGAGAAAAGAACGCACGCGGCGCCAAGGCCAGTGCCGAGTGGCCGCGGCTTTTGAGGGAATTGTTAGAGATCATGGGCAGATGGGTTGTGAATCTTAGAACCCGCGTTCCCCTCAAAAGTTACAGGTCAAATGTTTGCTCCGGGTGGGATTTGCGTTCTGATCGTCGGCGACGACCATGGCCCATGCCTTCGCCTCCCTGACCGAACGGGAAATCCTGGCGCTTGCCATCTCCCTCGAGGAGGAGGACGGCCGCATCTACGGCGAATTCGCCAATCGTTTGCGTAAAGACAGCCCCTCGACGGCTTCCGACCTCGACAAGCTGGTTCATGAGGAGGCGGAGCATCGCAACCGGCTTTTTGCGATCTATCGGGATCGTTTCGGTGATCATTTGCCCCGCATCGACCGGTCGGACGTCCGCGGTTTTACCCGGCGCAAACCGGTTTGGCTGATGCGCGTTCTGACCGCCTCCCAAGTCAGGAAGACGGTTGGAATCATGGAGTTCGAAACGCGCCGCTTTTACGATGCGGCCGCGCGCCGCTCAACCGACGCTGGCATCCGGCAGCTCCTGGGAGATCTCGCGGAAGCGGAGCGTGAGCACATCGAACTGGCCGAAAGCCTTGAGCGCGACCGCGCGGCCTCAACAGCTCCCAAGGCAGAATCCGAGGCGCAGCGCCGGGCATTTGTCCTCCAAATTGTCCAGCCGGGCCTGGTCGGCCTGATGGATGGCTCCGTCTCAACGCTCGCACCGCTTTTTGCCGCCGCTCTGGCCACCCGGAGCAGCCACGACGCGTTGCTCGTGGGCCTCGCCGCCTCCGTAGGAGCGGGCATCAGCATGGGGTTCGCAGAAGCGCTCTCGGACGACGGAACGATCAGCGGACGGGGGCACCCCTGGGTCAGGGGCGGGGTTTGCGGTCTGATGACCACCGTCGGGGGCATCGGGCACACCCTGCCGTTCCTGATCGCCGATTTTCACCTCGCCATGGGCTTGGCCGTGGGCGTCGTGATCGTGGAGCTCGGAGTCATCTCCTGGATACGTCACCATTTTATGGATTCACCCATTGTCGCGGCGGCCATCCAGATCGTGATCGGCGGGCTGCTTGTCTTCCTCGCCGGCATTCTCATAGGATCCGCCTGAAGTTCCCAGGCCAACGACCATGATACTCGACGACGCCGGCACACCGGAAGTCCCGGACATTCCAGAGAGCCGGCTCTACAACGCCGACTTGGCGCCCGTCCCGCGCGCGCTCAGGCGGTGGAGGATAGGAAGCATCGCCGCGTTGTGGATTTCGATGTCGGCATGCATTCCGACCTACTTGCTTGCTTCCTCCTTGATCGGAGGAGGAATGAATTGGTGGGAGGCGATCCTGACCGTGTTTTTGGGCAACCTCATCGTGCTCGTCCCGATGATTCTCAATGCCCATGCGGGGACACGCTACGGGATTCCATTTCCGGTCCTCTGCCGCGCGTCCTTTGGCACGGTCGGGGCCAATCTTCCGGCGGTGCTCCGGGCACTGGTCGCCTGCGGCTGGTTCGGTATCCAGGCGTGGATCGGCGGCGACGCGCTGCACAAAATTCTGGAGGTGTTCGCTCCCGAAGCTGCGGCCGGCGCCCCCATCGCGGTGCTCGGCATCAGCGGGTCGCAGCTGGCGTGCTTCCTCGTTTTCTGGGGAATCAATATCTGGGTGGTGTATAAGGGCATCGAGTCGATCCGGATCCTTCTCAACATCAAGGCCCCCCTCCTGATTGTGCTGGGGCTGATGCTGCTGGCGTGGGCCGTGCGCCAAGCGGGAGGATTCGGTCCTATTTTTTCCCAGCCCTCGGCGTTTGACGCGGGCCAGCCAAAGAGCGGCCAATTCCTCCCTTTCTTCTGTCCCGCTCTCACCGGCATGATCGGGTTCTGGGCGACCCTTTCACTCAACATTCCGGACTTCTCCCGGTATGCGAAGTCGCAAAGGGATCAAATTTTGGGCCAGGTGCTCGGCCTCCCGCTTACCATGGCTCTCTTCGCCTTCATCGGCGTGGCGGTGACCTCCGCAACCACCGTCATCTATGGACGCACGATCTGGGACCCCGTGGCCGTCCTCACCCACTTCCAGCGGCCAGCCGTCCTCGTGGCCTCGATGCTGGCGGTCTGCGTCGCCACCCTAGCCACCAATATCGCGGCAAATGTCGTGTCGCCTGCGAACGACTTTGCGCATCTTTCGCCGAACCGGATTTCATTTAGGACGGGAGGGCTGATTACTGGGATAATTGGAGTCGTCATCATGCCTTGGAAGCTCGTCGCGGATCCGAGCGGCTACATTTTTACTTGGCTGGTCGGCTACAGCGCGCTCCTGGGACCGATCGGAGGCATCATGATCGCCGATTATTTCGTCGTTCGAAAACGCGTGTTGCACGTGGCCGCCCTTTACGATCCGGCAGGTGAGTATCGCTACACCGGCGGCTGGCACATGGCGGCCGTGGCGGCCTTTATCATCGGGGTCCTTCCCAGTCTGCCCGGCTTTCTGGTCCAGATCAATTCCCTGCCGGCGGCCACCTTTCCGGCCTGGTTGACCGCGCTCTATAATTACGCTTGGTTTATAGGCTTCGGAGCCGGCTTTGGCTCCTACCTTCTCTTTCGCCGGACCAAAAACCTCCCATGATCGCCACACCCTCCCTTAAGCAACCGGAAGCGGGCACGCCCTCCGAGGCGCCCCTCCCCATGCCCCCGTTCAACCACCGCCCAGCGCCCTATTCGGGTCCCTCCGCCGAAG